>OMLO01000372.1_pt1:25000-28376 | contig 28376 bp, 18 predicted proteins | sample 1674811 | NCBI WGS metagenome assembly OMLO01 (sample SAMN06265003, study PRJEB25207) | coral metagenome | isolation source: Coral host | place: Mexico:La Bocana,Puerto Morelos, Mexico | collected 2008-11-13
TAATTTGACCATTTCAAAAATACTAGTAAGAATAATATCAGGCTGCATCCTTCAGTTTTCCAAATTGAAGTGAAGTCTTTTATACTGGATTAGGAAAACAGACCCAAAAGGTACATGTACGTACCAATCCCGGAATACTTTACTACATAACAATGCATTATTATTATTATTGAACGTATTAATCGTGATACCAAAATATTTAATGTAAATCTGTAGAATCAAGGGTTCTGAAAAGAAATGAGAAACCAATAAAGGATGATATGATACAACAAGCCAGGAGTCGCTCAAATTCATCAATACTGATTCCATTTCCCTGACAGGGAAATCAATCCTTAGTCTACCAGTTAATTTTATATCAAATGGCATCTATAAACTTGAATTACTGTAAGTTACCTTTTTCATGTCTTCGTACTTCACAAATAATATGTTAGGGTCATCTCGATGTTCCCACCAACTTAACACGTGATCAAACCAAGAACCAGAATTTACTGAGGAAACAACAATATTGCAGCTGGATGAACATACACGTAAATTGCTCAGTAATGTTGGGAACTAATGTAGTATTATGAATGACTGCAAATACCAAACAGGTGCCATGTGACACCCCTACCTTCCTATAATGGCAACAACGCTAAGTACTATGTACAAGTTGTGAGGTTAAGTATTCATAGGTGGCAAAAATAAACTAGTTTAAAGCTAAGAACGCATCGGTAAACCAGACTCCTAGCCACTGAATGATGTAATAAGGGCCCCACTTTACATTAAAGACTGCCTATGACATGAAAAATAATTGCAGCTTATTTGACAGGCTTTTCAAAAAAATAATGACATTTTCCTTTTGGAATATCTTTTTTCGTTTTAGAGATATTGACGTTTTTCTATTAAGCAAGTTAGGAAAGTGATGACGTCATAAGGTGTGCAACTAAAATTGCAAACTACTGAATGAACAATATCTCTGGAAATACTGAAGCAGTGTTTTTCAAACTTGGCACCAGAAGTGTTTATCACAAAAGACACAAAACGAGACCTGTTGTGCTGTTGCCATGACAACAATTCTGCCGCTGGTCCTATCTCAATTAAAACAACAATTCCCAGTTTTTGTCTTAACCAAGGACCATCTACTCCAGTCAATCTAATGGCGAGAGTTAAGACAATATGGTTAACATGTCTGTTACAAACAGGAGCCTCTGTCCTACTTTAAAGGGTTAAAAATGATGACATTTGCTTTTTGACAGAAAGAGACTGGAGCCAAGAGAGTTTCCATGACAACAACACTATGGTTGTTATTTAGTTTCTTTTGTGATGAACATTTCTGGTGTAAAGTTTCAAGAACACTGCCTTTATATTTCCGGAGATATTCTTTATTCAGTATAATGTATTTTACAACATTTTAGTTGCACACCTTATGACGTCATCACTTTCCTAATTTACATAATAGAAAAACGTCAATATCTCTAAAACGAGAAAAGATATTCCAAAAAGGAAAATGTCATTATTTTTTTTGAAAAGCCTGTCAAATAAGCTGCAATTATTTTTCATGTCATGGGCACTTTAAGGCACTTTAAGGACCAAAGTAAAAATCAGAGTCTTACGACAGCCATTATGGTCAAGTAAACCAATGAAATATATACAATACAATTTACAAATCAAAAATAGACACTGCACCCCACAGTAACTAATAGCTTACTGCTATATCTCAAGACGTGGCACATAACTCTTCTTAGTTGTCTTTTCAACAATAACTTCAATTTTACTCTAACCTTCTCCTTGTATGAACTGGTCAAAGAACGTTTCCCAAGAGGGCGGATCTTTTAAAGCAGGAATGAAGTGATAATGGTGATAAAATGACACAGCTGTATCTTTGGGATTCCGCAGTACGTAAATGTAGTGAGGCTTGCTTGTCTTGTCAGGAGCCTTGGGAATCAGCTGATAGCGTAGGTGCGATTTAAAAACATGAGGCGAAGGAAAGCTCTCAAACATTTTCTCAATCATGTCAACAGTTGACACTTTATAAGGATTTTCTTTGTATGGGTAAAGCATCCCTTCTATCCATGGAATTCGCACATCAATACGCCTGTAATCAATTCGTCCATCATGGAGAACTTGCCAGACAATTTCTTGTGTCCATGTCGTCCCTAAAACAGACAAATTCAGTGAAACCTGTATAAAGCAGACCCCAAATTAAGGAAGCACCCTCTATTAAGTACACATCAGTTTATTGAGTCCTTACATTTCCTTCCCACATTTTAACTGGAAAGTATTTAAACCTGCATTCAGCAGACATCTCTAAAGGGCGCGAGCACTAATATTAAGCCATTTTGTTACACAAATTAACTATTATTACAAAATACATTAAAACCAGCTTAGAGAGGGCACCTGATGTATTTTCAAGTAGACAATGGCGAGTCTCCCAAGGGTGCTCCATTAATACAAGTTAAACAAGAAATATGTACACAACTATATTTTCCCTTTGAAAAGGAATTTTTGACATTTGCTAAGAAAATGAAACTGTAAGTTTCATCTAATGAGGAAGGCTATACACAATGTAGATTTATGATTACTGGCTAAATAGACAGTTGTTTTGAAAGAAATCACCTTACCAGCTTTTGGATATGAAACCACATAAAAGTCTTTTTCTCTTGCGACAAGTCTAGGAAGTGCCTCTATCATTTCTGGAGTTGTCCCTGGCCGACATGGTATGCCATGAATCCTCATTATTGAAGGATTTGGGGACTGGGAGTTGTCAACCATGACTGTAAATGTGTGACCCTACTGATGATACTGATGCATGGGTACTGGTGAGATGGGCGAAGAAGCTGCTGAGATAGACTTAATTAAGACAGAAAGCTTTTAAATAATGCCAAGTTGTTGTCAATTGAAAAGTCATAGGATGAGTTATTCACTTCCGGAGAAGCCAGTACAAGTGTGTATGTCATTAAATCATGATGTTCAGGTGACATTTTTCCATAGCATTATTGCATTGAGATGGGTGTAGAAGCCAATGAGATGGACTTATAATACGGTAAGCTTTAAAATGAAACTACGTTGCTGCCAATTGAAAAGTTATGTGACACTTCTGAACAAAGGATATTTACAACAACTTTTTACAAATTTATGTGAGTGTTCGAAGCAAGTGAAAAGCATTGAATGCAGTTAAAAAAAAATTGAACAATTGATAAGGATATTTAACTGATTTTATGCTCTAATTTACACTACTAAATTTGATTTGAATTGGCAGACAGTTTCAGCCGGTCGGTTGCATGACGAACCCCTAAGAATGTCTGCATGGGAGGCTATTAGACTTAGTGAATTGGAAGACATCTTCAGCTTGGTGGACCGGGCCCAAGGGGGGGGGGGGGGGACCTAAAAAAAGTTT
>OMLO01000373.1_pt1 | contig 28367 bp, 14 predicted proteins | sample 1674811 | NCBI WGS metagenome assembly OMLO01 (sample SAMN06265003, study PRJEB25207) | coral metagenome | isolation source: Coral host | place: Mexico:La Bocana,Puerto Morelos, Mexico | collected 2008-11-13
AATCATGTGTGTTTTCATTTAGTAACCCAATTCTATACACCGCTCTACACAAATGTGTATTGAGCACTCTTTAGCAGAGTTATCTACAACTTCTCATGATTAATAATAATAATAATAATATTATTATCTGCATGTGTTAACCTACAGATGAAAAAAGGCGGCTAACACCACTTAAAAATATATAATCTGCTTAGCGCTGCGCTTTTTATAACGTTCAAATATTTAGATGTTGCTAAGAAGTGACGATCAGATTAATATTGATCGCGAAAGCAAATAGGTAAGGTATGTGAAGTCTGCGTTGGGCCATGCGGTCCATACAGTCGGCGCTTATCTCGGTTTCTGCATCACTTAGCCACTAGGAGTATTTGTACTCCCCCCTAGATGGGATGCTAGTTAACAATTGGTTCATGCTTTAGCGTGCACTATCGAGTTATGGAGCACGCGGGAAGTTTGGTTCTGGCTTCTTGAGTTCTCTCCAAACTTCCCACGTGCTCCATAACTCGATAGTGCACAGCTAAAAGCAGGTCTCTTATTGTAGGTTTCTTTTTTCAACATTATTATATGAATCAAGTGTACATAAAAATAATTAAGTTTGTCTGCAGTCATTTTTACACCTGTGTGGCGAGAGCCGGGGGGGTACTCCCATATGGAATTGATCGGGATGCTCGTCGTCTCGCTTAGGGGTGTAAATTTCGGATTTTGGTCTCTCTTAGGGTGTTCTGCGCAAACTGTCATTATTAAATAACAAAACAGAAAGAATTTTGGTTCTTTATATTTACTCAATTCATATAAACTGGTCTCTTTTAGGGGTCTGCATAAGCTTCGGCCACGCCCAGATTGGTCTCTTTTAGGGGTTAAATTCAAAATTTCCGACGAGCATCCCCGTCCACTCCATATGGGAATCCCCCCCCTGTCACAGCAAAGGAATAGATAGAAGGTATTACACGGTGGCGAGAAAATATGAATTTTATGTTTCAGTGACAAGAATTCTTGCCATTCTTGCCACGAGAACATAAAATTCATATCTTCGAGCTAACGTGTAATGTTTTTTTTATTTGACAAACAATCAGAAGCTACTGCAACAAAATGCTACATTACAGCACTTTGAAATTAGTAGCACTTTTTAGATCTAATTTGTATAAAGTTAATTTGAATTTTCAACCGCTATTCATAATTATATAATATGTAAGTAATTAATTATTTTATGTAAAACTAGGGCGGGCCATATTGCAAACTACTGGGCTACCAGTAAATCATGTTACCCTCGTTAAATAAAGTCTTATTATTATTATTATTATTATTATTATTATTATTATTATTATTATTATTATTATCACCCAAACACAAACAGCCATAATAAAGCGGGAAATGACGCCATCGATATCTTCACTAGTGAGGATATGGAAAATACGCCACTCAGGATGCAGTTTCGTAAGAATTTTACGAGTGGTGTATATTTTGGACAACAGGACGCAAATTTTGAAATCTTCCCATGCATTTGTTTAGAAAAGCTTCATTATGATTCTTTGACTTTTTTGATTTGTTAATTAATTCTAGGGACTAGGGCTAATTATATTTTTTCAGGATTTAATCAGTTTACGGTTTTGGTCATTTTCTAGATCGATTTATCGCCTTTTGCACCAAAATTAATAATGGCTGTCCATTTTTCGATTGGGGTTCGAAGGAACAAGGCTCAGTCTAAAATGAACATTCAACAAAAGAAATTAACAAAAATTCGGAAAGTACAATGAAACTAATTAAGTGAGAGCAAGAGTGAATGGCCGTTTTTATACTAGAGACGCGTTACCCGTCTGGACGAAGTGGGGCAAACATTTGCCAGCCCGTCTGGTCTGCGTCTCTAGTATAAAGACGGGCACAAGACGCGTTACGCGTCTGGACGAGTTATATTTCGTAGTGCGTCGTTCAAGACGAATTTCGAAGGATAGCTCATCTAGACGTATAACGCGTCTTGTGCCCGTCTTTATACTAGAGACGCATAACCAGACGAACTACAAATGTTGGGCCAAGTTCGTCCAGACGGATAATGCGTCCTCAGTAGTATAAAAACGGCCATTGCTACTGGGCAGAGTTTTAGAACAGAGCCAAGGAAGAATTCTGGTTGACATTAGCAGCTTAACTGATTTATTGTAAAGGAATGAGTGAATTAGTATTTTCAGAAGAAAAATAGTTATTCTTGTTTGTCGCTACGGATTCCTCACGAATATAAATAAAGTATATAGCTAAGTACCAAGTGTGGCTTTTCTTTTACATCATGATGTAATCCAGTTTAAAGGCTTATAGACTGCGCTTTTTCATTGCACATCACTATCTACAGAAAACGTACAATTAAACAATGAGAACTTTAAGCCAACTACGCAAAACTGGCGGCAAAACCATTGCAGGCAAACGAGACGCGCCTGTGTTTGCTTTTACATCTGATTTGTTCACGGAGTAGATAGCGTCAGGGCTATCTACCAATCACAAACCGCAGTAGAACGAGTTTTATTTGAGTATTGTAAAAGGAGAATAGAGACAGGACTTAAGAGGTGCAGCTGTATCTAAACAAAGTGGCTCTGGATAAAAATGGAAGCGGAGTTGTGATTGCTGAAATTATTAATTAATAATTATTTTTCTTGAAGCTAACAAAGACAAAGAAAAGTTCTTCCAAGAGACGATCACAAACACCATCATTCATCCGGTCTTCCATTATTTCATTTTCACATTGCACTCTGCTAAGTTTTTCGTTGAAGAATACCTGTACAGAAACTGGTAAAATTGACGAAATCATCCTTCGTAAAGGAACCAGCTAGCTAGTTCAACTGAGATGACAGCTGGTGTTATTGAGAGTCTTCATAGCTATTATCCAACATTAGTTTCAGCATCTCAGGTGGCTGTGTGCAGAAAGAATATCCACAAGACATTCTCAACCCGGCGTAATGTGTTACGCAAGAATGTGCGGAGACCGTGTTTTCCGATAGTTGCAATGATCTAAAGACTCCAACAATTAGCGGAGTTCAGCTGGTCTGTAGCGCATCACTCAGCTTAACGTGAGAGTGCTCTTTTAGTAGTGGCTTTCCACTGACAAGTAATGTTTCGTGTACGCGCGCATGCTCAATACTTGGCCTCGAGACGCAGTCTTTCCTCTCCACAAAGAAGGACACGGTAGGGTCGCTAGCCAGTGTTACAACCGCCCCTCCCGAAGTAATATTCCTCTTTCGGGGAGGGCGGCTGTAATACAAGCTAGAGGAGGGAGGGATTACGGGGCGAGGTTAACATACACGTGAATTTGAAAGTTCGAGCCGAAAGCGGAATGTTGCGTGGGTGTGACTGTCAGCGGTGGAGAAACCAAGGCCAAGGAAGCCAAGAGGAGGGTGGGGATAAAGTACTCGCACTCAAAATCTCCACAGCCACACTGTGAAAAGGTGCAAATAAATTGTCGAAAGAAATTACTTTACCATGTAAGTAAAGACGATTAGGTTTTTCCGATTCAAACAAGAACTGATGCGCCTTCTCAGGGAAAATGGCATACAATTCTTGCTTTTAATGTCATTAATTGGTCAGTATCAGTCAGTTCTTGGCGATTTGAGCATCAGCCCATACCCTTCGAAAATATGGAGATGGGTGCCTGTACTTCTGGCCATTAATGAAACAACTTAAAAGAAATGAATTATTGGGGAACTAATGAAGTGAGTTCACTCAATGTACAACGATAAACGAGGCCCCATATTAGAGGGTAATATCACATATTCCGTAAAATAATTGTGGCCTAATACCCAGTATACACCTTATTCTGATTTCCAGTTTTCTTACTCGACATCGCACATCGCAGGGTATAAGTTCTGTTCTCCACGAGGTACGTTTTTAGATACGTCCTTGAGACATTCTTGACCGCGATTGTTTATAACAAGCCGATCTTAGTTCAGATACACGCTTCTCTCGTTTTGTATGTGCAGTGACTCGAAGACGAGGTTTGAGGGAAAACGAGCGATCTCGAACCACCCGACAACCAATCGATTACGTATTCAACAGAGAATAAATTTTTATGATGAACTATCGATTCATATGTTCGGTCAGGGTGAATCCAGAACGCGTAGCGGGAACATCTTACTTATTTATGCTTGTGGTACGTTATACTGTGGACTTGTTCCTAGGTCCGGGTATTTCGCCGTCTTCAACTATTCACAGTTTTCGAGTGACAATGTTCAAGCCTTTTCTCTGCCGTTCGTTTCGGTTGCTAAGGAATCGCCAAGTCACAGTACAAAACCGCAGGACTAGGAGACTCTGCCAAATTGAAAATAGTTACTGCGAAAGGCATTAAAAGCTCATTAAGTCTCTTTGACACAAGCGTTGGTACATAGAAGTTTCAAGTTTAATATTTGAACCTCTAGCTTCTTATTCTCAAACATGATATGACTCAATCTAATCTCGTATTCAGGCCCTTTTCTTCATGGCGCAAGAAGCAGGTCTGTGCGAGGTTTGTTTAATTCTTAAGCTCTGTGCGAGCTTTGGGTAAAACTATTTACAGATAAATGCGTTAAATGTGTATGAAAGAACATCAAGTTCGAATTGTAAGATATGACAACATTGTGGTAATAGTAAAAATACCTCAACTATTTACAGGTTAAAAGATTATGGAGTACATCACTGGAAAAAAGGAAAGACCATAATACTCTTTCCTGGTCACATTGATTAATGTTGTTTACAGACCTACTATCACAAATAGCTTGAGAATAATGTCTTGTATAGTTACAGTTGAAATATTTTTCTGGATTATGGACAATATATTATGAATATACACAGGAAGATAATTTTGTTAGGGGAGGGTATCAATAATTGTCTCAATGTCATTCAGTGTTGGAAGAAACTGTTAGAGCAAAACTGTTCTGGCTTAATTATTGCAGCAATTTCTGCCTTTAAATAGTAGCAAATCAGATTACTTAGAATGGAAAGCACACGAATACCTTGAACCCTCAAAACGGCAGCAAATATCACAGCAACATGTCAGTGTGTGAACTACAGTGTCAGGATAAAACATGAATTTCAGATTGTCCATTTCATTCTCTCATTTCCAAGAGTGTTCAATGTTAAAAATAATATTTTTGACAAAATATTAAAAAAAAAAACAAAACCAAACAGTACCAATAGAAGTACTGCAAAAATAGCATTCATTTGTGTGGTCATACAGTGGGGCTTTATAGGTAACATAAACCCCTTTTTACCCAGGGATACACCTGTATATTACATGCACTTTACTGAGAGTACCATAGATGTCACTGAATATAGATCAGTAGATCGTCTATGGTAAGAGTGATAAATATAACACTTGGGGTAAATAAAATAAATGTATCTACATATGGCAAGTAAATAACAGTGGTAAAAGTACAGTACAACAGTGATATGTACCTGTTTTCACTGAGAAGTTGATTTTGAAACATAAACAATACACCATGCTTTTAGCATAAGGTGCTTTGATATATGCAAGTTTTTATTTTCCTCACTCCCATCAATTTCACTTCGCATTTGCATTGCAAAAGAAACTTTGACAACACAGCTTCATACAAAACAAGTGCGAAACTGATCAGCATAAACATAAATTTTGAAATTTTATAAAAGTTGTTACCAGGACACATTTACTGATCAGTAAAAGACACGCAGTGCCCTTTCATTGGATAAAAAACATGTTGTCCACTCGTGTCCATTTGCTGCTTTGCACACATATCTGTATGATCTTGAGCTCCTGACTCAGTGGCAGTCCTGTCCGGTCACTACACAAGCCTTGGATTGCAATATTCACTTGTGTTTATATTGTGGACTCTTTTGAGGATGGAGTAATGTTGGTGTTGTTAACCACTGTCGTCACAACAGGAGAATGTTCAGATCCACAATTTGAAAGTGAGTGGAACTGAGCGACTCGCTCTGCAACACACTGTGCTGTCAGTCTTGCCTCTGCATCTTGATCCCAACACTCCTCAATTGTTTGAACCAAACCAGCCATTCCCTGTGTAATAAATACAGAGAGAACTATATATCACAGCAGGAAAGAAACAGGGCCAATTGCCAGGGAAAGCAAATTTTGAAGCTACAGTCGAACCTATCCTTACAGACACATCTCTAATACGGACACCTCTTTAATATGGACAGTTCACTTGGTCCTGCCCATATATTCTTTGCAAAAATAATCTCTATAATACGGACCCTCTATAATACGGACAGTGGACACGAAATCTCGGCCCCAGAGAGAAAAATTCATACAAGCTTAACCACTTTATTACGAACACTCCAATGATGACACTCTCATTTCCTGTTTGTCGTTACATATCAAAGTGTAAACAATTGTCTCATTGTTCATACAATAACAGAATCATTTGTTTTCAATCAGTAAAAATTATATATCGACATATCATTGCCATTTATCATCAAGATTTCTTATTCTTTGAAGACTTTGAAGACTTGTTCCTTTCCTTTTTCTACATCTTTTCTGCAGCTTGTACTGTAATGATTTTAAACAATTTAAATGCACCTCAAAGACATGTTTGGGCCAGTTTTGACTTAAAGAACACTTAATACCATCAATGGCGCCTTTAAAGTGACGTAATATTCATGACCTCTATACAACGGACACTTCTCTAATATGGACACTTTGCTCTGTCCCTTTGGTGTCCGTATTACAGAGGTTCGACTGCAAGATTAGTGAAACAGTGAGTTGAAAGCATGAATTAATTCAAAACCCATGGATAATGTCTCTATGTTGTAGTTAAAAATTAAATTCAGGTTATGAATAATTAGGGTTAGAAGACAAAGGAAATTGAGAATCAAACTAGGTTAAAATTATTTTTACCTGAATTTAATTTTTAACTACAACATCTACATTCCTCCTCTGAGCACAATATTTATTAAAGTGGATGCAAGCAAAAACTACAAAACTCAATAGAAACCCAGAGAACATGTTTTCTATTTCTTTTAGAAAACACCACAATGAAAAAAGGAAAACAACTTTGTTCACTTTGATCATGAAAATGTAAATTCTCTTTGCTTGGGCCATTATTACATCAACAGCTTGTTGTCCTACTTCTGTGTTTCTATCGAGTTATCTAGACACACGATGTTTAATCAATAAGTATCCCAATTTCCTCAGGGCTGCTTTCTAAACTATAATAACCAGAGCAGCATGTGAAAATGAATAACTTTCATTTGATTGAATAGTGGCACACTATCATTAGATGGTGAAGTTTGAACCTGTGAAAAGAACAGCTCAGTCACTTTTATTTCAAATATCACACCCTAGGTAGCCTCTTCCAGGTATTCAGTTAGTTGGGGCAAAGAATGAAAAACAGCTCAGAAAAAGATTTTAAAAGTGCAATGAGAGGAAGAAACTAACTGTAGAAGATGTGTAGCCGTCAATCCCACTTTATACATTCTCTTCATACGTTCTCTTCTATGTGGTTTCTTTATCAAGACCTTATGCCTTAGTCTCTCATTATTGCCGCAAGAGTTAGAAAAAGCACCATGATTATGGAGAAGGTGCCAGCTTTTCCATTTATTGAAGATATTATTTTGTACTTGTGGAAAGAGTTAAAAGATTTTTAAAACTCTTTCCAAAAGTGGTTGGAAGAATTGCCATTGACCATAATATTTTTATCCAATTCTTCTGTTCTTCACGAAGGCACTCCACATGGGTAAAATCGTTTAAGATTGTTGTTTATCACCGATATGAACACTGCATCACGCACTGAAACGTCTGTGACCACTGTCATATCATGTACCTCATCTGTGTCAGTAACGCTCAATTGTTTATCCAAACCCTTCAAAGTTAGAATAACCTTGCATGGTTGCCACAGGAATAATTCTTCACAATTTGCTGAATTTTTTATCTTACTAATAAAAATAAACTTTCCCTGACCAGTTGAATACAAAATGTCAGTTATGGTAGTGGCTTATAGGCTCCTTCTACATCCTTCTTTTCCACTTATTCACTGAGAATGATAAGTTTTCAAAAATTTTCCTTCTTCATCAAGTAAAAATATCGTTGAGAATCCAAACTGAATCCAAATGTCTTTTCCAACTTTCAATAGTAATCAAGCACCAATGTTTAATTGTTTCAGTCTGCCCTGACTTTCCTTTGAAATGTCAATTTTCTCTGACTCGGCATAAAATTCCCTGGCTTTTCTATGACCCTGAAGAATTATTTTTCTCTGACAATTTCCTGACCTGTGGCAACCATGGCCCTGCACAGCATTGAAAAAAAACAACACATGATAGAACAAGTGCAACTAAAAAGCTTTCATTTAAATTGTCACTTGACAGATCAGATCTATACAAGCACAACTTAAACAGCACAGAAACAGTTGACATGTAGCAAATTCCAACAGGTAGATGGACTGCTAGCTCACTATACACTTAGTGCAGCTAAAGAGTTACAGCCAGGACTACCAAGAACCAATTCAGCTAGTTGCAAAGGACCGGAGTGTCGACCAGTTCATGATTTACAAAGCAGCACTACCAAGTTGACCTCAGGACTACCAAGAACATATCCAGCCAGTGACAGGAGGAAGAGATTGGGGTGGAATTCTCAGCTACAGGGGCTAATGCCACATCCACTCAGGCAAGTTGTTGTACCTGCCTCTCTCTCCTCACTATAGCACCAAGAGATTATGAATAATGAGTACATATATATCTTACCATGTGTACAGACCAATCTGGCCTAAATGTTGGCCTGATTTTTTTATGTACTACAGCCTGCTGCATGTCCTCTAATGACGGATGAGAACCTACTTCTTCTTCAAATGGCAATCTGTATTCATCCACTGGGCCTGAGGAAAGAAAGGTTGCATGTTGTCTTAATTTTGATGATTGATTCACAGTTAAGGGTGAGAATTGCCCACTTCAGGCCAAGGAAGTTTCTCCATATTGTAATACTCAATACTCCACTATTAACAGCTTCTGTCCTCTTTTTCCTCTCCATCCCCTCAGTGCCACAAACAATATGCCAACTTTCATGTACGATACATGTGTTGTGCTTCCATTGAATGTACACTGTCTATTCTTAACATCAACAACCTCAAACTTCCAATATAATATATGACAAATAATTTTAAATTTATAGTACACAATGTACTTTCTTGGTTTCAGGAGGTAGGGAAACAGCTGAAGAGAGTTTTACATGCCATAGTCAACAGTACAAAAACATTTAAACAAAACATCATGACTCCTGAGCCAGTACTCAAACCTTAAGTGTCTGATGTACACACTACATGATTTGATCCGCACCAGTTTCCACTTTAAAAAAATGCAGAACATTTCATAAGGGAACATGGGCCCTGGACCTCTCTAGAACACACTCCTTGTTTTGGAAATTGGTCACCATTTACTGTACCCTACATGTAGATCTGTGCCTGCACTAACACACTCCTTGTCTAATGTACTAACTATTAGCCCACGTGATATGCCTCCTACATGTAGTTATGTACTTATTATGTTATAATCTGAAATTACAGAATAACTCACCATCAGCAGCAGAACATCTTGAGGCTAATTCCCAGAGAACAAGAGCAAATGCATACACATCAATGTGCAGAAATGATTCTCGCGTGAAGCTGATAGCACCCTCAAGCACTTCAGGTGCCATGTAACGTCTTGTACCCACCTAAAATTAAACATCACTGCTGATCAGTTTCTTATCAAATTTTCTTGATCAAGATTCATTAACAAGGTTCTATTATAGCAAATTTGATTTGAGAGGCAACATGCAATAATGGCATGTGCATGTAGCAAATATTCTAAGAAATTTCAAGCCATGGAAGCAAGTCTAGTGTACCATCCAGTATTGTGCTTGTTAGTATTGTGCAAAGGACATTGAATTTCTGTTGATCTACATGTATATGCTGCTAATTCAGAAACTATATTGTCCTGAATTCAAATTCTTGCATAATCCTGCTGTTACTGATAATAGGTTTGTATTATTTAACAACTATTATAGGGTTCAGATCAGTCACATTTATGTAAAGAATTTCACACGAACTGATATATTTATATTTATATGTAGATTGTTGTTGGCAGATTGCCAAGCATTCTAAATAGGTGCTTGTCACACAATGAAACAGGATGTGGACTGCAGACTACATTGTAATTCTACAAAAAATCATTGACAACAACTTTTACTGTGTTAGTAAAATGTTTTCATTACAAACAGAGAACAATTATTAATTGGCTCCCAAAATGTTGCCAATATTTGACTTTTGAAACCCACAGAAAGGTAGCTTGAAACTAATTTTAAACATTATCACTTTACAAAGCCTGAACAAAATGTAGAATTTCTCTTTAATTAACTAATTAATGAATCAATAATCTGGAAATCCTGTTTTAACTTATCAGAGAACTGCTATTTGTGGATGCAAAACATGTAAGATCGTATGTCAATGGTTTTACACTTCTTTCAGTAATATTGGAATTATAATAATTTCAAAATAATATTGGCAAGCATTCCAACTCACGTACATGTATCTTGCCAGAATGGAAGGCACCTGTGAATATTGATTTAAAACTATTTGTTGCATTCTTTTTAGCAACAACAAAATAATCTCAACTAAGGCAATCAGTTTTTTATCACACTTTAAAGTTAAAATTCCTTACCCAAACTACGACCTGTGTGTACAGTATATGTAAAATGTCATAACTGAGATAGCAACAGAAACAGCTACCTGTAACAGTTTGCACAAATAATGAAAAAAAAACCAAGCAACACAAACAGGAGATATTGTTGTTGACTAGAAGAATTCAATCTCATTATTGGATAATATTGATCTGAGTAAACCTGTGAATTTGCTGTTAATCTTTGGGAATTTTTTGTTTGAAGAATCAGGTAACAGCTTTGATCCCTTTTCCATTTCTGAAGGCAGACATGCCCCTATTTGGATCAAGCTGTTTTGTTTTAATTTGATTAAAACATGTGGGAGTAAAAATTGAAGTATCTATTAAGAACCTTCTTGAAATTTGTCCGTCTGTCAACTAATACCATTAAAGCCTAATTACAGTCAATGTAATATGGTTGTTGCTTTGAGGATTTAGTGCCAGCCTGTGAGAATGTCTCGCAGACAACTTTGGCATTGGAATATAATTTACAAGTATGTAATTAAATGTCAACTTCACTTGCATGATCTCAAAAGTGACCTTGACTAACTGGCACACTCTATTAAGGTTGGTACGTATAGTATTGAGCAGAAGTTCAACAGACCTCAGTCTGCTCAAGTGCTAACAAGATTCTCAGTCATTGCGTCTCATAGTAATGGATGATTTTCCTTAGAATGACAGTTGTAGCCCTACTTAATATTTTGCAAAATTCTTCCATTTGAGTTGAAATCCAATCACAATTTTGAAATCCTAATACAATTTTGTATAATTTCCACTTTGAACAAATAAACACATGCTTTGCAGCAAAGATTTGGTTGTTTTTATAACATCAAAAATATGAATTTGATTTGGTTAAAATGCGGCCACACTGTTTAAAAGATGCAGATTCAGTGATGACATAATAGACCTTGCTTAACTTGAGACAGCAATACCAAGCCACTAGCCAAAAAGGGGCTAGACAGTGATATCTCCCCCTACAGTACAATATGTCAAAAGCAAGAAATGATTTATTAATTAAACAAATCGATCACTTCAGATAATGAACTACTAGCCAGGATATCTTTTGACTTTTAAGAACAAATGGTTCAAATGATCCTTGATACTCTGGTAAGGGCTTTAAGGTAGTTTTGCCTTTTGTTACCCAGAATTCTTACTACGCATGCAACTCATGTCGCAATGTCACACTACCTAATGCGTTACCGAAAATCCATATTTTCTTTGTGTTTAGGGGGCATTGATATTTGGTCATCTCTGAGCTGTACTTCACGTCATGTGCCAAAAGCACACAGTTGAGGAAGAAACAGATAAAACTGATTAAGTTAACTTTGCCTCTAAGATAGCCAGTGACTCTCTCTTCTTTACATAGATCACTTCCTTTACTGATTCTCTCTTTTAACACTACGTTTTCTTCTCAAGCAATCCAATTTTAGGAAACAATTCAGACCTGCTTGGCTTATGACCCTTCTGTATACTGAGCGAAATCTAAGTGAACGGATGATCTAAGCTGGAAAATATTGCTACTGCCATTGTACATAGGCATATCCAATCTGACATAATTTATTATATGGAGATATCCATTCTAATAATTATTTGTCCACAATGCCTGTAAAAGCCATTTTCCAGATCTTTTTCAAGTGATCAGAAATATTATTATCAACAATGAAGGCTAAACAACCATATAAAAACCGAGCTTGTAGTTTGAAGAGTCGAATCAAAGTGAAACTCAGCTTTGTTTACCCATGAAGAAACTTGGCATGAGCCACTCCAGCATTAGAAACAAGATTTTGAAGATTTCTTTTGTGTTGGATTGGTTGGGTCAATTCAATTATTTCCGATGATCAATCAACATTTCCTTCCATGAGATACACCTGCAGGGTATGATGGTAGTTGTATTCATTGTCTTGGACTGGAGATTTGTTTTGTTAAATACACTACCATGATTCCCTGTATGTAGGTCATCTCATACAAGGAAATGGCCATTATGAAATGTCATCCAATTTCCAACAGTAATTATTATTAATTCTTACCTACAATAATTATATAAGGGCAGAGTTATTAAGACGTTAAGAAGTTAAAGTCTATATCAGACAACCTACAGTACCTGGCCATGCGTCTCTCCAGGATCCCCGCCTGACTGAAACTTCATTGCTAGCCCAAAGTCTGACAAGCAACAGCTAAGGTCCTTCTTCACAAGGATGTTTTTACTTTTGAAATCTCTGTGTGCTATGACTGGTTTAAAGAAAGCCCCAGGCACCTCAGTGTGCAGGTACGAAAGACCACTTGCCATGCTCCCAGCCATACTACACAGTTCTGGCCAGTTAAGTACATGACTCTTCAGGTAGTCACCCAGCGAACCATTCTCTTGGTACTCTGTTATCAACCATAGTTCAGAATACAATCCATCGGTGTGTTTCTCTACTCCGACAAATTTAAGAATGTTTTCATGCTTCATGTTGCAAGCTGTGTAGATGTCCTTCTCACAGACCCAAGCTGATTTGTGAGAAATAGGAAAAACTTTAACTGCAACTACATCTTGTAAATAGTTTGCTTTCCACACCGTACCAAACTGTCCCTGAGAAATAACTTCAACTAACTGAATGGGTCTAACACTAAGTTCTGGTGATGGAGGTATTGTGTGTAGTGGTTCTTCTTCTCCAAAGACACGAGTTGGAAATGTAGTTTTATGCCTATGGTACATAAAAAAGCCAAACACCAGTAAAACAGCCAGTCCAAATATTGGCACTACAGAGTACAACAAGGTATGTATTGTCTTGTTTTTAGCTGTTGTTGGGGAATCTCTGGTAGTTGAACTGGTGCTAACCACAGTTGCTGTAGAGAAAATAAATAAACAAAAACCTCAACAAATATTTAATTAAATAAATAAGAATCTATCAATCTGTACTAACAAGACTTGTACAAAAGAGCAAAAATGCAGTAACATTTCATTTTAACTCTGAATAAAACAAGTCCCAGCTGAAATCAGTATAAATTTACCGTCCATGGTCTATCGTGTATCTGTAAATTTGATTGACTCTTTACTATTCTCTATCTGCTGTTAGAAAACAGTTGCAAACATCCTTTACACCCTGTGCAGAGGATTTTTTCTACACACATTATTGCAAACAATTTGCCTATAATGGTTGAAACCCTTAAATTGCCTAATGTAACACAATAAAGCAGTTCTTTTGTACATGCTCCTTCACATTTTTTTTCATGCAGTGAGACAATCAATGGTAAATTTGTACTGAAGCAATAATTAAGACTACTTGTTCCAGTTTCCTGTAAGCAACAGTCAACTCGCCTGCACTTCGTTGACTATCTGCTCGTAGAAAACTTGGGCTCATAGTCTACATGTAAGAGAAGAGTGGAGAACTTTTGGAGTTAAAAATTAAAACTCTAAAAGTTCATTGAAAATGTTTCGGTCTTCAGCCAGCACTGGAACAAATGAATTTTACAGTTTTTATAACCCTAGCTTGTTTACAATAAATTCTAAGAAATTCTAAAAGCTATCATGAGTATTACATAACTACATGTAAATTATAGAGATAAACAGTGTATGAAAAGAATATACAATGTAACACTAATCGTTGGGTAAGAGTATCATGAATTCAAACTTTAAAATAAAAAAGAATGGAGACAAAAGTACAAATGATCATGAACTAACAAGACAATTGTTTTCAAATATTTATAAAATATAAATATAAAAAAGACCTTTGAGCTCACCTAAACTAATTTTCAATTAGCATATGAAAGCTAATACATGTACGTACAAGAGTAGACACCTTGGCACCTTAGCTACAATGATCTCTGTTAATTTCTTGGGAAGACTGTCTTCCATGACTCAAAATTGTATAATCACATCACACTGATGACACTGTCCAATTTTACCATTTTTTCTGCAGAGATTCCATTGTTTGGAATCTTTTAAAACCATCCGCTGTCAGCACCAGAGATAATGCTGAATGACCACAAAAGTCTCCTGCCCTAAGAAACTTGAACTTTAGCATATGGGTCCCAAAATTACAGTGATTTTGTCTTTCAATGGTTTTATTCATATCTTCTTGCATTTTTCAAATTTTTTCTATTATTCTATTATTACCGATATATTAACATTTTTTACATTTCCCTATAAGCTACATAAGCTTTAAACCCACCCTGCTAAAGCAAAAACAGTTGCTGTTTCCTTATGTAAGTGAATAAATAAGAAAATAAATAAATTCTAGGCAATACTTTTAATTATCATATGACTAACCAAATATCCACTTCAAAACACAAATACATGTAGTATTGCACATTAACATGCTTGATTTTAATATTTTGCAGATCAATCAGCAAATCTTGCAATAAACATTTCACTACAAGTTATACATATTAGTAGACTACATCAGATTCTACTGTGAAACATACACATTTATTGATGAAAAGCAAGCTCTTGACTTACCTGGAACAGAATGTGGTGTTAAAGTACGAGGTGTGGGCTCATTGGTTGCCACACTCAAATCAAGATTACAAAAGCTTGCATTACAACAGCAGAAAAATGCAGGCTTGTTTTTCATGCTAACTTTCCTTCCCGCACAAGATGAAGTCTCACAGTGGTCATTTTGATCCCAACAGCCTGCACGTGATACCACCACCCCATGGCTGTCGTTAGTCCAGAATGCAAAACAGTACTTATTTTTCACATTGCATGTTGCATTCACCCAATTACAAGCCGCTCCTCTTGTGGAGTTACAGAAGTGACATACTTGAGGGATGACTGACAAACCACTACTGGAAACCACTGAATAAAAAAAGAAACAAAACAAAAACAGACAAGGCTTGAATTTGCTACAGTCTCATCAACATTATAAAAAGAAAAACAGCACATCAAGAAATAAATTAAAATGTAATCTGTTTTAAGGACGTTCGCGCTAATTGTTTCTGCACATCCTTACTGCGCACGAAATTCACACGCCACGTCATTCATAGAGCGCGCGCGCTAAGTAGCGAAGTAAACAATATTAGGGCAAATGGCCATTGCTATGACTTTGTGTGGATTTAACTATCTTGGACGTTCGGTGACCCACATTTTTCTTTCGATGGGCCATTTTCTCTGCCGATTTTCTACGTTTTGCGAAAAAATGAAAAATCTATCGAGTAGAAGTTTAAATATTTTGCAAACGCTCCATCGAATACCGTTCAGTTGACCTCTTCGTTTAGCTGTACGTCAGTTTCAAATGCATCTCTAAGAGTGAAGGTTTGTGAAAAAGATGGCAATATATGAAATTATTGATGCCACAGATTCACATCTACAAAATATTATTAGGATTTTTTGCCTCTGTTGACTTATCTTTGATATTTTAACCTGAAGACCCTGGAGACCATGCTGAATTACGCACACCAATTTATCAAAATCAGACTAGTTTTCCACACGCCTTATCTCTGGTGACCCCCAATTTTTATTTCATTTTTGAAATAAGTAAGTCATTATCTGTCCGTGGTAGAAGTTTAAAACAATCTATCAAGTAGAAAATTTTTGCGCGAACGTCCTTAAATTTCTCACTGCATATTCCAGTATACACCTTGCTGGTTTGAGCAGTGTGTTTTCCCCTTACAGTCCATGTTATATTCTTTAAAGAGTTGTTCTTTTATCCATCTAACAATGTGTTCTATTTGAAAATTGGAAAGCTCAAGACTTCTTAAAACTTGTATCATCACATGGCCTGAATCGGGGCAACAAATTGCCAAAGCTAAAAAGGTCTTTTGGCATTTAAAGGTTTGTCTTCTAATATTATTTTATTGTATTAACTTTATCCAAGGACACTCAGTTCTACTAGCTTAAATTGACTACTACAAAAAGAAAATAATAGTATACAATAATTATGAAACAAAACAAAACATTATGTAAGAGGCTTGTGACAGCACAATATGTATTGCACAACACAAGGCAAAGCTCGTTTCACGTGTTTATTTTGTTCCATTACGCAATCTATTTATAGGTTGCCATTTGAAATATTTCCAAGTTTTTGGGATTGTTGAGTTGCACAAAAATATCTGCAATTGTTTATTCCAAAGCTATTTGTAACTTGAACCATACTTCAGTAAAAGTCGGTACGTAAGCCATGTTTCAACAATGCAATGTTGCAACAGTTTTACTGTGCATATATGTATATCGTTTCTTAAATTCAGAAAAAATGTACAATTATATCCACAAAAATGCACAATAATATTAGCGACGGTAAGTTTAGTCTTTTCGAAGTATGTCTAAAGAACAATAATTATTACAAGGAAAAGAATGTTGGATATTGATGAAAATAATGACTCGTGCATTTCTGTTATATGTTCAAAACACTACAGTTCCACGCTCAATACAGCACCCACATTCCATCTAAAGCTATCTTTATATAGTGGAGGTGTTTTTTAACTCCACACCTGGGATATTAAAGGTGTGTACACAGAGCACTAAACTGAGGTCACAAAACATGCCCTTCTCAATCTTTCGCGTGAACGATATCTTCTTAAAACATCATCGCATGTTTAGCTTAAACCGCAATAATAAGAAAGTATATAGCTGGGATTACCAGCGGCTAAGAGACAGTAAACATATGTAGAACTTCTGTTCTAGTTGCTTTTGGGAATCGAGAACAGTACGATCGAAATTTAAAACCGTGTTGAAGTTGACTCCATATGTAAGCTGACTAACACATGTAAGCAACTGTAACTAGGGTTTTAGTTATTAAACATTGTGATTTGTGTCGTCGAGGGCACAAACGGTCAACATTTTCCGGATCTAACAAATTAAGGTAATCTATCACGAACAACACGCGAACCTTGTAAAAATTTCACAGAATGGCGCATCTCGCTTTATTCTTAAGTCAATATTATTAACTGCTATAACTTACCATTCGGCCAACTTTTACGGAAAGTCACGTTTAACCGGTATACGCGGCGGACGGCTTGTCCTACAGGATACCGAGCGATTGTTGTCGAAAAATCTAGCATAATGTACTTATTACATGTGGTGTTATAAATGGTAGCTCAGCTTGTTGGTGGAAATATAAGACGATATTAAAAATAGGACCAAAATCATACGAGCAATTGTTTATGAGAATCAACGCAAATTCTGAAAAACAAACAAAATCTACAGTCACTTTTTACTAGAAATACGTAAGATGGAACTAGAACAACCAAAGTTTCGTTAAGTCTCGAAAAAGAATACAATTTATCTTTTAAAAGGCCGGACGTGATGTAAAACCACCGCTCGCAACTTTTGTTTTCTGAATTCATTAACAATGACCTTCGATTGGAATACACGGGGAATTACTACTTCACTAGTTGAAACTTGGGGCTTGAAAAAAGTTACACAGACCTGTCAAATAGCCAAGTTACAATGAAGATTTGACGAAAAATGAGACATAATCGGGCGCGATTGAAAACCATTAAAAACCTCGCAGGCTAGCGAATTTAATTGAAGTTCCCTGCACAAAGATGTCAAACACTCGTCACAACATTTAACCCCTACTTTGCCCCGTACTTCAGAGAAACACATGTTTCTACATATTTAAAACTATTCAAAACTTTTGTAAATTATTCCTTAATTAAAAAGAAAAATTATTTAGCTGGAGAGAGGAAGACATGCATTCAATAAGAAGATCGTATCATTTGTGAAACATGTAAACAACTAGGAACTTGGTCATTTCCAAAGCGTGTCACGAAGGACTCCACTCTAGTCAGTACACCAAAACAAAGGTTGTACGAGACTAAATGTTCTACTACGAGCGTCAAAAATAGAAAACAGAACCCTGGAGGCGCATCTATTTATCTTAACCGACAGCCAGTGAGTGTGCAGTTATGATCAACTAAAAACTGGGATAACATTTCAGAGATGTGTTCTTGTGGACAAAAAGGCATAGATTTCTGTTCGACCGCTCATATATCAGGGACATTTAGCAAACTTAGCATTCCAAATCAGATTTAAGCTGACAATGTAGGACTTAACGCAATCCCTTTAGAAACTCTCTTTACCTACCTGAGCAGCAAACAGCAAACGACAACACCAAAAACGCTACAAAATCGCCAACACTCATAGCTCCGCATAACTCTCTCGGGCCGAAACTATCTTTTAGCGTGGAGAAACCAAAAACCCCGTATGCTCTTCGTGTGGCGCTTTGATTGACAGGTTTAATCACGTGTTGCCATTAGCTGGTTTCTTACGCAGATTATTGGTCATCCGCTTGTTCGGCGTTAATTACAGAATACGGTTGAGTGACATTTCATTTAACTCTCACTACGAGATTGGTCACTTTGGGTAATAACTAACTGTTTGTGAAACGCCGACGACACTGGTTTCTCAAAAGGGCGCGTAAAAATTACGGTCGATAGATTTCGCTAGAGCCTTGGCGATCTCGTATTCTTTACCGCAGTACCTCTTGACGAAAATCCGAAATAATTCGCGGTAAAGTGAATGCGGAAGCAATTTACACGATTCAGGTGTAGAGGGTAATATCTTATTCTTCCTTTATTTACATTTGGTCAAAATGGAAACGTGGTCAGTATTTTCCCAAAACCCGTAAAATTTGGCGCGAGATCGATCCAGATTTAATCAATAACAGAAATCTTGTTACGAAACGGAGTCATATATTCAACTGTTTATGAAAGAAGCCAGAAAATTTATTTACAATGTTAAATTGTAAATTTTTTTATAATGTTTTAACACAAAAATGGCTTGAAAATTTTTTAAAGAGCGCCAAAAGAGAAATGAATCGAGAGCTAAAATCGTTCAGAAAAATTGTCAGCCGCATTTTGACTCTATGTTCCAGGCCTCCTATCACCTTTTTTCTTAAATAAAGCCTGGGACCAAGAGACGTTAAAATGGCTCGTTACTTCGCATATGTCTTGTATTGGGACACCGGCGAAAAACGATTGACTTCATAATGTGCACTGCTTATTGAACGTCTTCATTTATACCTTCCAAAATATCTAAATGCGATAATTCACGACTTCTGCTGTGTGGAAGACGTGCAAATTGTATTACCGCAACTTCCAGGTCATTCCTCTACCGATTTCCCTCTTTGACGCAAGCAGAGAGCCCGTAATCGTTGGCCGCAAGCTGTATCCCATATTATACCGCAAGTTTTAGCGTGTCGTGCTATGTAACGAGGGCTTTGCTGTGTAGCAGTCGATTTTATTGTGATCATGGCGTCTGCCGGAGTGAAGACACAAGCAATTTAGCATTAAATACAACAAGCCACGCCTAAATATATTTCTTCAAGAACTGTAGTAACAGGGTACTTTTCTTGAAAACATTCTCTGATTGAACTATTTCTTTATCAAATTAGGTTGCAAAATGTTGGGAGAGTTTACAATTTACTTGGCTTTTTTTAGGTTGCATTCCACAAGAAACAGCTAGGGATCGCAGTGTACAGGACATTCGGCATTTCATGAAAAAGTGAAAGTTCTTCACAGACAGCTCCCTAGCAGTGATACGATCACTCAGAAATTGCGTCAGTCTGTTGATGGCACGCATTCAATGACCTTCGTTTTCATATGCGTAGGCGTCGCCAGTAGAAAAAACACATTTTTTTATAGATAGTGCAGATGTTGTTTTCTAGGTTTCTTTTGTAAACACTGGATTATTTAGAGCCAGACTCCTTAGATGACACATTCACTTCATATAGTTGTATTGCAGGAAAAAAATTGATTACCGTTAACGCACTGTGCGGTCTCTGACATTTTTTCAAATCCGGCTTTATTTGCATGAAACATTTAATGACCGTAAATCATTTAATCCAGGGGCAATTAAGAGCCTAAGCCCTATTTAGGTACCAGCCAACATGAAAAGGATTATAAACGGCTCTTTCAGTAAAACATACATGCTCTCAAGCACGCACGCTGCTGACAGAGACGTCAAGCCGATGTGACGGATTCTCAACTATGAAGCCAAGGGATTTGAAACGGGAGGGTGGCGCCTGCCTCGCAGGTATTTAAAATACACGAGCCGATTTTTAACACAGATTTTAACGCAACAATATCATGTTAAACTCGGTATCGTGTAACATGGCACACTGGACTACTTTAAACGCGGCATTTCGTTGCGGCAACATGTTGCAAGTTTCTGAAAGCGATTAAAAAACGTGCGACATCTCAACCTCGTTCCCAGGGTCCTCTCTCTTCCTACTTTCTCGAGGTAGGAAGAGAGAGGACCCTGGGAACGAGGTTGGCGACATTTTGCATGTTGCGTTAAAAATCGTCTCGTGTAACATACCGTTGCTGACGGTTGACGCCAACGACCAGGTCCGGTTTTATCTTCGAATTTCGCAGCTGTATAGATTTGTTCAGAGCACCTATCTTTCTTACAACTTACTCAAGCTGAATGTGTAATGCCAGCATTGAATTCCAAATTACGCTCATTTGTTCGTTCGTTTTGAAAACGCTCAGGACTTAGCCATTTCACGTTGTTGTTTTGCAGAGGACGGTCATTTTATAACATGGATCGACGTTAAAAATCGGCGTTAAAAATCTAGTTGTAGTGATGGGCTCCGCGGCTGGTGTAACTCACCTTTAGCGACGTCGTTTACAATATCTTTCTAGTGTGTAGCGTAGTAATATTTCACACAACAAAAATGAAAGAGACCTTAGTCGACGTTAGATTTCGACTATTTCCCTTACAAACACACACTGTCCTTTTGCAACGAACTTTCTCGACATGACACCCAATTTTGTCGACCATTTTTTACAAGACATGCTGGTGAACTTCTTTTTCAGTTACTGGCTCTTAAAAATACTGAGCACTAGGTTGTAATTTGTTTCCTAGAAAATTAGCCACTTTCAATAATCTCTTTACTATAATGAGTATTCACAATAGACTTCAACAACTCAAGTCTTTCTTGGACGAAAACGTTCCGTAGCTTTCCGTCAGTGTTTCTGAAAGTTCCATCTCTCGTTTTATCTAAATAAGCTGTCTTAAATAACTCTGGAATCCCGCTTTTTGTTCCGAGGTAAAATTTCCTCATCAGATCATTTCACTATACTTTCAAGTGTTTTGTATGAACTTAACTTCAACAATTGGTTTTCCAATTCGACGTTAGGTGTTATTAGAAATTTAAAACACTGTGTCGCCTAGAAGTTTGCAACACAGAAAACTTGGTACAGTTTTGGTACAGTTTTTGTCCACTTATTACTCGAACTTCTTAACCGCACATGAATTTTAACCGCACATGCATTTTGCTAAGCCACATAAAGTTGATGTTTCTATCTAGAGTCTACCCTTGTAACCAAACTCCGCCTTAGAACCGGTAGGCTCGATAACCAGCCGCTGTTCGAGAAGGGAGCCCGCGCTTCTCCCTCGAACTCTTCTCGGGGAGGACTCGAGAGAGCAGCGGGAGTCGAGCCTATAGAACTGTTTGTTTGCTCAGATTGACCGATTGCATCTTCGACCATTGGAAGTAAATTAGTTTTGAAAAAAGCGACAGAACGGGGGACTCTATTAGCTAAGAACACGATAAATTTGTTTCTGTTGCATATCGCAGTCTAATATCTAATTATAGGAACGGTTTTGAGCGAAGCCTGTATAGATGTGCCTTTATAGATGTCTTTCAGTACTGTATGTAGTCCAATCGGTAGAGTTAAATCACAGTCAGTCACTGAAGTGCTTCAGCTAATAACAATTCTTTCAAAACTTTAGTTTTTGAGAAGTAGAGCCTTTTTTCACAAGAACAAGAATCTTACAATCATAAGATGTCTGCCAATTGCTGAAGGAATAGCACTACTTTAAGTCTTTTGACCGAATTTGTTTGAAAGCTTTGTTTAGGTCGAAATTCCACGCAACTGCGTATACATACAGAGCTAGAAATCCTTATCTTCAGCATTCTCCGTGCGTTTTTGAGTATTATATTTGCTTCATATTGACTTCAATGTGCACTTATGGTGCGGATCAGAAAAATATTTTGTATCTGTAATATAAGTGCTTATTTGCAGAAGGCGATTCGATAGAATAAACGGTAAACCAGGTGAAATATTTCATTCAGGCGGCATCACGACATGTCAATCTTTTATAAAGTGTTGAAGATTTTTGTCATATTTTCTTATTGGTCATCTGTTTATTCATTTGCCAAGTTCAAGTAGCAAAGTGAAGTTTCCGAGAACAGACGTGTTTAAATAAAAAAAATAAATTACTGAAAAAATGTTATGATATTATTATAACTTGCCTACTAAAGCTCCAACTCGTTGCCAGGCCATCTTTCCCGACAACAAGGGAGGCAAAGAAGAGAGACCCTGGGAACTGAGGTTGCTAAAGTTCGAGTTGTTCAAATATCCATCATGCATCATCCTTACTGTCAATACCAAATCTATCCAAAGAATTCTGGGTAATTCTGTCCAAATCTCTCAGGCCCGGTCAGGGTGGTCTGAGTTTGAGGCTGAGGATACAGTCGTCTTACACACACATTAGGAAAGTGCTAAATATCGGAGAAGCAATCACTTTTAAACAAAGCTAACATTCTCTTGGATTTAGTGAAGGGGCTATATACACCGTGATTCGAAAGCGATCGCGAATTATGTGATATAGTTGGGAATTGTTTCGGCGGAGCAAACAGAAGCTAACAAGAACGGTCTTCGCGGAGATGTATAGAAATGGCCAAATCCTTTGCTAAGGGAAGTTAAGATGTTGCCTGTGAATATTAAAAAATTGAAGGGCTCTGTATTGTGATTTCCTAACTCGAAGCAAACTGTAGAAGAATTACTTTGGTGGAAAATTTCAACCTGAGAACGGTAAACCTTATTTGTTTACGACGATTGGAAACTTCCATTCGATTCAGTTGAAGCCTTGTTCTTTAATAAAACGTTATGCTAATAAAGAAAAATGCATGTTATCTATCCTCTACAAGAGACTGCGGTCCTTAGTTGTTGCCGCGGAGTTACGGAAAACCGCTGACCAGTATAAAAAAAGTAAAAGCAGTCGTATTTTTCACCTGCATTTCTTGTTTTCACAGCTTTTTCTAGTTCCCCAAAACATTCGCTCGTGTTACTAGAACTTAATGAAAACACGAAAATGTTTTCTATTTCATTCAAAACTTCCTTTTCAGAGAATGTTTCATCAGAAGACACCCACGACCTGTAGGGAATTTTCCTACCACGCGAGCGAATCGCAGCGTTAAGTTCACTCAGTAGCAAGTATGTATTTCCATACTGGCACAGTTACAACTGTCCCCTATCTCTCCGCGGGCAATAGATCCAGATATGCCTCCCTTTTCTGACTTTCATATTTTCTAACTAAACTTAAGACGGAAGGAAATATCGACTGACCTTCATTGCTGACCAGTTCAATAATGTTCAGTTAACTATAGTCATCGGCAGCCTTCTGAACGCTAAAAGTCAGCGATCCCTATTTTCGCCCGCCAACCTCTTTACTCTCCAGATCAGTTTGCCTGTTTCTGATCGAAGGCTGATCGATCACAGCTAAGTTTCCGTACAGCTTCTTCTGCCATCAACTTGTCAACGCTTCAGTCTTGTGGATATTACCTCAGCGGTCGGTGGAAATTGTATTTTTATTTTGTCAGCGTACAGACTAAATGACACACACGCAGATGGCACGGGCTGGCTTGTTGTGTCTAGGTGTCCGCTTGTGTAAAAGGCTTTATCTTCTAATTCCAGGATCGTCTGTTTCTATGAATTGTTATTATTGAACACAGTGAACACGTGGCGCGCGGGTTTCATGAAGTGTAAAACTAAACATCTCAAAATACTGCAAACATAACTGGAACATTAACTTGGAAAGTTTAGTTTTGGCAGCACTTATTCTGTCATATACAGCTGTATATATCAATGAAATCAATATAACATGTGATTTGTGCTGTAGCCTTCGAAATTTTTCCACGCTCATTAAACCGCGGGATCGGAAATTTCGGCTGTGTCTCAAGGCTAAACCAACAAGGTACAAGCATTAATAAAGGATACAAATAATATAATCTTTCGAAACCTAACAAAAATACTGCCCCGCATTGTGTAGGACATGGATCGAGACATGGAAACAAATCTAGTGTACGGAAAACATCATAGGAAGCAAGACTGATTCTCCAAGCTGAAATCATAAGGCCCATACTTCGTTATATTTAGTTTAACCATGATTTATTTTGTACTTATTTTGAACTTAGATTTTAGATTAGAAGAGCCGAGTAGAAACTTCTAGAGCGCAATATGTACTTCAAGAACTCCTCCAGTGCGCTTCCTTAACATTAATCCCCCAGGGGTTCAGTTTAAGTAATCTTACGCTACTTTGATGCGAAGTTTCACAAGGAGAAGTCAGGCTAGTCAACCGTTCAGTCGGACCGGGTTTATCTCGTTTCTGCATCATGAAGTGACTAGGGGTATTCAGTTCTCTCCCCTGGGTAGTATGGTAGTCCATTGTAGGGCTCCCCCCCAGCATTGAATTTATACACCTGGGTGGGATTTGACAAGAACTGCATGAACACCGTGATAACACAATAACCCCTGTGGCCTGGCGCGCGTTTATCAAAACACCCGAAAACGTCTCGGGCCCGAAAACCGTCCCCGTAAAGTTCCCGAAACGACTTTCGGGTGTTTTTCAAAGCGCACGAAAATTTCGGGCCAGAGAAAATCACGTCACACTTCTGGACCGCTTGATCTGGAGTCAGTGCGTTAAACCATCAGAGTCATTAGACCAACGTGCTTCCACAAATAAACACACGCAGACAATTAAATCTCTTCTTTCCCTAATGGATTTTCAGAAACGCTAAATAAAGTTTTTCTTCCTTTTACTTAGATATTGTGATTTATTTTAGCACCGTATTTCCCACCACGTTTATCCAAATTAATCTTTGTGTGTGAAATATGCGGCTTAAAAGAACAAATATCTGTTGGTCTCTTTCGATCGATCAACTGTCTCTGTTGTTCAGAAATCATTCTGTCGCTTGCGACACGTGTTCCGTAAGACCCATTCTTTGTTCGCAAACAAACTCTATTATAATTATCATAATTGCTCTTCGATCATGGTCAGCGAGACGAATATGTAATCAATTTAACCGTTGTATTCTCCTAGCTCCAGAATGAGTTCTTTTTGCGACCGTTAGCGTTGAAAGTGGAGTTTTTTGCAAGCAAACGGGTACGTGAAGGAGCTAATTGGCACGAAAAGCCGCTGCTATCTCTGCTCATTAACACTTTCACGTTTGTTAATTGTGCTAGTCAATACTCAATTGCTAGCCGACGCGCGCCCCCGTTTAATACACAAAGGGCGTAATTTCTTTCGTTAATAGCAACTGTAGAATAAACGAGATGTTTTTGAATACAAAAACGTGTAACTCTTTCGCTTTAATTTATGTTATCAAAGGCACATTAGAAGTGAATTGAACTCAAAGTGCATATCCTCGCAAGACAAGTCTCAAGGCAGTTCTTGCCTGTTATTGAACTATGATGGGAGCGGTTAAGGGACACTCTTGTTTAGCCAAGACAATCACGTTCGTGACAATCGTCCTCGCTCTGGGTAAGTTGCTTCATGGAGGATTTGAGATTGTTTCTTAGTTGTTCGGTTGGCTTTGCGCATCAAAATGACCATGCTTTCTGATAGTAATTGAGACTAAAAGAATTGGAGCAAAAGATATAAATCTCATGTTATGAGCGACACTTTTTTTACGAGACCTCGGTTGTTGGAAGGGGGATAACGCTATCCACCGGATAAATTACTATCCCGGCAGTACGTTGATAAGTGACCAAACCAACCACGTTATACAATGGATAGTGATTTATTCACCTTTTCAACAACCAGAGCCAGTATGCCTGGTCACTGTGTTTGTAACTGAAATCGCTTTCGATTTAGCTCGCAAACGGTACTTTGACTAATAGTACCAACACGAGGAGTGGATAACCTGGCACCTATATCAGCCAGTTACTAGATAAGTGATGGACCGAATAACAAGAGAAGTGGAGAAGTGGAGAAAGTGGTATTGCCCTAACCAATGACATTTAACCCCAACCAAACCAGAATAAACGTTAACCGTAAGCAAACCGAAGTTCACGCATGCGCATACTAACAGTTGTGGTTAAACAATTCGGAGTGGGAGCTAACAGCAAGCAAGTCAGAGTGGAAGCCAACCGGCTTCTCCATGGAAAATGCGCGCGTACGATTTGTATTTACGAGTTGAGTAGTATCAGAAAACTCATTCGTTCTTTTTCTGATACTACTCAACTCGTGAATAAAAATCGGACAAAGCATGGTGTAATTTGCTTATTTTATAGATACTGAGATTGTTAAAAATCCAATTTTTGTCAATCTTACGCGCGTGTTCAGGGAACCAATTCAACTGCAATGTATGCGTGTCAAACTAGAATAACTAAAACATCAGTTTCTCTTTCAAAATAATATATTTAATGACGTAACACGAGAAATAGAACGTCAGTTTATACTTTCACAACTTTTATAAACATTTTTCAGTTGAAAAAGACCTGACTGAGGCTTATAAGTCAATGGAAATCGCGATGCGATGTTGTTCACTAGTGAGTTTTCGTCGTTCGCGTTTGTGATTGGACGAACGCCGGACGTATTTCACTAATGAGTTTTCATCGTTCGCGTTTCCTATTGGCTAATGCATTTTACGTATCATTTTTACGTAATCATTTTTTCGTGAGGAAATCTCAGTATCTATGATATAAATTCTGGCTCGAAATCCTAACTTGAAATCCTGGCTCAAAAGATTTTTTTCATATCACAGAAATAACAAGCACACAGTGCAGTCGATCATGTGCATCCTGCCGGGAATCGTATGCTCACTGCAGCAAATCAACTGGTGTGTGTAAAAGCAACTGTCGCCGAACAAAACTCTGTAAAAGGGGCAATGATCTTTGCCTGGCGACATGGCGCTGGAAAAACAACAAGGTGCTAATGTTCACAAGCTGTTTTCGTCTTCCTCCATTCTCTAACTCTTCTCAGTACCACTCAAAGTGCCAAGCCACAGTTTTAAATGGAACAAGAACCTGTCTCTGCCAGGGTAGTGGCTGTAATAGAAAGCCCATTGAACAGGTCAAGGAGGACTGGAAACAAGCTCTTAGCAGTGAGGACATGAATCGTCAGAAACGTGAGTACTGCGCATGCACATTTCTTCCGTCGACACTACGCCAGAGCAATATAAAAATGAAGGTTTTACTCTGAAAATGCATTAAATGCAATTGTATTTGAGGAATTGTAATTTTTAATTTTATTCTTCGTCTTTTATTGTAACCGAGTTATACAATTTTTTTTATGAAAGAACCAACTTTTATTTGGATTTCCTAATAAACTATTATTATTCATTTACTTATCTGTTATTACGTAATCGTTTAAGAAAAGCTTCGTGCTCAAAATGTTTCCATCCACTCTGAAACGAAATGCCGGCGTTTTCAAACTCCTCCGGTTTTAAGAGCGTTTTCGAAAAGCTCCGTTCACGTGACGGATTAGCGTGACGGATTAGCGTGACGGATTAGTGTGGACGAAAGGCCTAACCGTAGAAATAAAAGCTGTGTTTTAAAATTTCTTCATCGTAGTGTGGAGAGGGCCTAACATTGTCTCAGAGACAGCTTTACGGTCCCTGCCTAGCGCACAATGGAGCTGTCTTGCAAAGTTGCTTGGGATTCAGATTATAGGCAACCGATAGCAGGAGACCGGTTTGCTACAACTGAAGTAGAGATGTTATGATTTCCAGATATGTCCAGGATTGAACGCTAATGAGATTCAAATTCCTTATGATAAGCATTACAAAGTGTCCTCATTGGTAAAA
>OMLO01000374.1_pt1 | contig 28364 bp, 9 predicted proteins | sample 1674811 | NCBI WGS metagenome assembly OMLO01 (sample SAMN06265003, study PRJEB25207) | coral metagenome | isolation source: Coral host | place: Mexico:La Bocana,Puerto Morelos, Mexico | collected 2008-11-13
TTCTTCGGCTGCTCAGAGGTGAATAGTACTTGGCTAATCACCTCCGAGCTAGCCAATCAGCATGCACGAAAAGCACTATTCACTTGTGTGGTATATACTAATTGGATCTATAACAGACGCGCGAGGCACAGGCTGTAGCAAAGCAACTTAGCAACTTCAGTGACCAACCAACAAACTAGTATAGACCTTTTTGTTTTTCTAAAGCAGAAATCGAGACCTGAAAATATGCGAATCAAATGGACCTTTTCGACGTTGAGGCAGACTACTTATAGATCGTTTTCGCTGTCGTGCAATAAAAAAGTAAATAGAAAACCATCCAGTGGATGAAGTCACGCAATTGTGATGTTATAGGAAACAAAGAGAGAAGACACTTCTCCAAGCCCGGGTCTCCAAGTTTTAAGTCTGTGCGTTTTCCCAAACTTTAGATATTCGTCGAAATGTTTCGCAGAAATTTACAGAGCCCGGTACACCAATATGGCGGCCGAAAATAGTGTTAATATCTGGAACTTACTTTGGCCATCTAGGAGGATGATTATCTGTACTGAACAAAGAAGCATTTACATTACACTTGTCCTAAAGCTTTAACTTCTAAAAAAGTCATAAATCATGAGACAATTATCGATATTTTTGGATAAACGCGATCGTAGGTCTGTGTCACGGACCGCCATAACACTGAGATTCAAAATGCGTCAGGTTCTAACGAGCTGAAAAATTGCAAACAGAAATAAATATACCCCCTCTTATGCCTGATGAGGAGAAAAACTTTGGCGGCTTTTTAGTTTTGGATTTTAGAAAATGATGACGTCACGTGAAAACGACCTAGTTGTCCAACTGACGTACTAATTTGCCCCCCTGAGCATCCCATAATAGCTATTTGAAACAACATAATACATAATACGTCGTATCGCCGAAAAGGTCCATTAAACCCCACTGAAACAATGTACACTTCAGCAGGTTCAAAACACTCGCGGGGAGAATTTTAAGTGAAGATATCCGAAGCGAAAGATAGGAATGTCTTTTAAATCCTCTGCAGGTTAAAAATATCTGTTAAAGGTCTGACCTGTGCGTTGAACGGTTTTAGTTATAGATCAACCAGTAGATATTTTGGGGAAAGGAACTGACCAGCGTCGAATGAGTGAAAACCTTAGTCTAAGAATTTAGCCAATCAAATCGTGTATCTTCGCTTCCAAGGTTCTACCGGCTAAGAGCGACGGGTGCTCCTGGGGTCGAGAATAGTTGGCAAAGAGATCTTGTCAGCATTGGAACCGAAAGCAAAACACTATTGTATATGGCATGAGCACGATACAATAAAGAAGAACTATTGTTGCATGAAAATAGCTGGTATTTGATATTCTCGTTTATATGACATATTTTCCTTGCTTCTAGCTATTTCTTCCTCTAGCTTGTCTTGTTCGATCACTGGGAAAAGAATATAATCCCTAGAGGAGATACATCCTTTTTTTGAATCATGAGTGTTTACCTCATGAAACAAAACTGACAATACAAGTGAAAAAAGCGATGGGACTAGGAAAGGCAGTGTTGTAAATAAGTTAGGGACGAGTTAGTTTGACCTGCGAGGACTAAGTCGTGTCATGATTGACACTTGAAAACACGTGTATAAAAAAAATTCTAAGATCGGAAGAGAATCGGAAGGAACGGAAAAAGGTCTTTGTCCAGTTCTGTGCGGAAAATATCTATCGGAATTATCTCTACATTGTCATATCTCGGAATCAGTCAAGGAACAATAAAGAGTGTGGATCGATACAACAAGACTCTGATATTATACCATTCAAACTTCGCTTTGATCACTGGTAAATCCCATCATGCATCGCAAGAGCTTTACTTTTTTCCTGTTACGTAACATGTTACACTTTATCCATACTAAAGTGTTTTCTTTTAAAGGCGCGTAAGTTCCGATGCGTTTTCGCCTCTCGTCCACATTAAAACGTCGATGAAAAAAGAAACTCTCGAAGAAGGTTTCAAAAGTCCGGGAGTATTTTCAAACGTATCGTTTTGAAAACACCTCGTGTCTGGTGTGGACAGCTGAAAACGTTAGTTTTTAAAAACAGTGACGTAACTAAAGGCATCGCATGCCTCAGTCCTATACTGCAAACGGTACAGTTATTGTTGTGTGTTAGTGTTGTTATTGTACTTACTTTCAGTGACCTGTGGTCGAAAATATTTTGCATCGTTTCCTTCGAGAGGAAACAAGACTTGGTCCGGCGGGTCCGGTTGGCGAACCTGGCTTAAGTAACTTTTAACGTCTGTTGTTTCTCGTTTTAGGGCCGAATTATGGTCATGAAGATGTATTGAGCATTAAGTTAATTTTTTTAACCATTGTTAACGTAGCATGAATGCTCACTAAAACACCGCTCTGCACGATAAACTATAGAACTGAATTATTTTGTGGAGTTTTTCTTCTGGGCGTGGTCGTCACAACACTGTGGAACACTATACAGACCTTTTATCGAAAAGTACTTTCATGATTTGAGCTTAGCTTGAAATTTTTTAAGCGTGAAAATTGAGAAACTAGAACTCTTTTTTGAAACCATTACAATTTGACTTTGAATTTCAGTCCGCCTTCTCAAGTTGTCAAAGCGTGGGAATTTCGGCTTCCCCTGCTGTTTTAACTGTGTCAAATCACTTTCATTTTACTGATCCAGGTCATTTTTGCCTACTGTTTTCCTTCACGCGGAAAAAGTGACATGAAAGGAAAAAAGGGGACGTCTGCAGGCAGGCTTAGACTAATCATCTAAACAAAGTGTCAAGGTTAATTGGACAATCCATATCATTGCTTCAAGTATTTACTATTCTGTTTCAAGCGTGGGTGGTCCTGTCACTCGTTCGCTTTTTTCCGGCAAGCTCCATATAAACTATGAATTTCTATGATGCATAAATTCAAGGCTTGCTGTAACGGATAAGTTGCAGAAGTGAATTGTATCAAGTAAGGAAATTCAATTAATTAATCCAGACAGTGTGTGAAAAAGTTTAATATTGTCTTCCCGCTGGTCGGAAGGGAGATTTTACTTTGTCAAAGCAATGATCGAGTGTTATAAATGTACTCAGTTTTTATCGAGCTTAAAAAGAAGTGATCTGTTAATTTGTTCTTTTCGGCTTTTGAAATACATCTCGTTGTGAAGTACTTTCCAGAATGTCTTACATAAGGATTAAGATCTAGAGTGGTAGTTACAAAATGAGGGCCAAAAATTAAAAACACAGGTACTTCAGAAAAAAAAAAACAAGTAAATAGCTTAAAGCTGTGCTCCACGCGGGATTAAACAAGAACTCAGCTTTCTAGTAAGCAGGAAAGACACCTTACTTAATGTCGAAAGATAGCGGCACAATTTTTTCACTAAGTTACAAACGTTGACATTAATACAAAAAAATTCGAGTTACCGATTTAGAAGAGTATTTCCACTTTGGTTGACCCCGAACAATTGTTGTTTGTGTAGTCACCGTACGTTATTACGAATATTGAGCCTGTTTTGCATTTCTGTTATCTCATTTTGTGTTTTAGCTGTCATTTTAAGGGATGGCTATATCAACAATTTAACTTATTTCATCATTCAAGGGGTGGACATATTATCGTTTTCGTCTTGTGTGCTGAGACAGCAGGGCAGTGTTTACTGAGTCATGTTTTCAAGTAGGTTTTACTCATTGTTTCCTGTTGTCACTTTGTGGCTCCTTCTGTGCAAACATAAACTACTTTTTGAAATGAATTTGTTCCTTTAGCCGAGCAAATACTTTAACCTCTCAAAGCCTTCATTTCTGATAAAAGCATTATTTCACTCACTAAAACGGAAACCAGGAGGAAAACTAGCTTACGTTCCCTACTGTGCTTAAATGAAACACTCAAATTCTCATTAAGAATGTTATTCGCCGGAGAGTGATACCCTTGTTTCCCTTTCCGCCACAAAATTATTTATCAAAGGCTAAATGAACGCCTGATTTTGTGAAATAAATCTCTGTCACCAAGTGACTAGTTTTAATTTTGTTTTTCATTCGGTTCAATTATCCTTTGGGGGAGCTTTTAGTGGAAACTTGCTTGAGCAAATAAAGTTATGTGCTTTTTGGCTGGTTGCTCTTGCCTCACCTGGCCATGAGTAAACGAAATAAAGTAAAACGACATGAAATGGCTTTCATTTGCAATTAAAATGTTCCCTTTTATTTATTTTTTGTTTTTGTTATTATTTTTAGCTTTGCCGTTTGTGAATGGTGAACTTGGAAGAAGAAACGTTTAAACTTACAAGGAGTAAACTCCACGAAAGTCGTTGTAGCGACAATTAGCAGCGATGCGCTTTAGACAAGCTCAATCCCGCATTGATTTACTATTTCCGATTTTTTCCCTTGTGTTCCTGTTTTGTTGTTTCGTTGGCGATTGTACGTGAAAAACAAGTGTCCAAAGGTCGAAGACGAAATCTCCTATCCAGAGCACACCCGCACGAACACGAAAGAAAATTCAAGTGGTAATTGCAGAAAATTCTATTTACTTTTTGATCACCTCCAAGTAAATTAAAATCTCGAAATTCGGAGAAACTGACTGATCGCCAACGAGTTTACGTTCTTAGCTGACTATACCGTTTATTGATTCATATAAAATATCTCAATGTCTGAAAATATCTTTTCCAGATCAGGTCTGCCTAAAACTGAGATAATCTATTTATTTTACGCACGACAGATGAGTATGTAAACTGATTCAAACCTTGTCTTTTTACGTGATTGAATGCTACACCTACACGCTTCCATGAAAAAGCCAGACAAGCCGGTAAAGTTTGCGTGCCATATCGCAGAAGGTGGGTGTAAATAGATGGTTTCAATTATCCTGACATAAATACAGTTGATGATAAATATGTTTTTAAAATTTTTCTCAAGATTGCGCCATAACAGGAAAACGCTTGGCAAAGCTTGATGTTACGTTTTTCGTTGTCAACAAAACATCTTCGACCAACAAGGTTTTATTGTTTGCATTTCGCCGTTATGTTCTGACTACAGAATACAAACGCGACTTATTGACCGTGACTTGTCTTCTCTTCATCTGCTGCATATGTAAATTTCGCATCTTTTAATTCGTACGCGTTATAACGCTGATGCGGAAATTTTTGCTCGTAAATCAAGCTTCAACCAGACTATGTATACAAGCTCAATTGCATTGAAAATTCAGAGAAATCGTGAGCTCGTTAATTAAACGTTTATATCAAAACCCTTGAAGTCGAGCTACAAGTCACAATATTTCCTGCCTTCCAGTTCAGTTTAATATTACTATTGCTTATTAGAATCTCTATGTTTTGCGAATGAACGACTTAGGTGATGGCTGAACTTAAAGTTGTCGTCTAACTCAGTTCTCCCTTTTTCGGTAATAATATCTCTGAAGAGAGGTGCCAGAGGCGGGTTGTTCATAGCCATAGACTACCTGTCAGGCCAGCTCATGTGATTCCGTCATGCCTTCAGTTCGACTGTTAGTCCTTTAATTGTCTTGGCAGCAAGTTAAACGAGACTCGCAACAGTTGGTTGTTGAAAAGACGAACTTCCAGATCGTGTCCTCGTACGATTTCTCCCATGTCGACATCTACCTGTGTTGCGATGGGAATTTCCCTCACTAACATCTGAGAACAGCCATGACACAACACGACCAGGCAAAGAAGCAAGGCTTTGAAATAGCATGGAAAGTTTGCTGCAACCCTTGCTTGCACATTCACTGAACACCTCACGGAAATCTGTGCAAAGTCCAGCGTAAAGAAAGGGATTAATAGCCGAGCTTGCGTAGTAGAGTAAAACGAAAAAGTAGTGTACCTCCCTAGGAATGATGACCGGGGCGCGTGATATTGTGAGGATGGCCTCGATAACATAAGGAAACCAGCATATCAGATACACGGCCGCTATCTTTCCTAAAGTTTTGGCGCCCTTAAAAAGGGGACTGCGAATTCTTTCACGTTCCTCCAGCACTTGCTGTTTAGCTATCTTGATCGCATGAATTCTGGCGATGCGGAAGATTAACCCATAAAGAACGAGAACTAGCACGGCCGGGCAGAGCCAGTTGACACTAAGGATAAAGAGACCGTATTCTGGTTCCACGGAAAACAAGCAGAGTTTGTATGCAACAATTTTAGTGGGAAAGCTTCGCCAGCCCATCAATGGCAGTAACGCGGTGATCACTGAATATACCCACAACCCAGCTATTGCCGTCAGGACTCGAACTGGCTCCACGAGCTTCATGGAAAAGGGGAATGCGATGGTGAGATAGCGGTAGACGCTGACCGCAAGCAAGTTGAGTGATGAGGAAGACAACGCAACGAAGTGAATGGTATACATAAGTTCGCAAACGAAGATTCCGTGCGGGAATCCCGATCGAATTTTAGACTCCAGCTCCAGTGGCGTAGTTATCCCAGTTAGCAAGAGATCTGAGAACGCCAGGCTTACCAGGAAGCAATTGATTTTTGTCCTCAATCGACGGTGCGTGAAGAAGGCGATGAGGACGGAAAGGTTTCCGATAGCGCCCACAACACATATCAAAACACCGAACATGGGAAATAGTTCTGCAAAGATAGATGCAGTGGTACTGCTTGACGTCGCATTTAAACTGCCGTTTGCCTTGTCTGTATGCGATGTGCTTTGATTAGCTGTAGACATTGTATCCTTAACTGCCAGCTAGAGCTAATCCAATGTTACCCTCGTGAACTGCCGTGACTTTTCTCGCTTTTGGCTTCCTTCAGACCAACTAAATTGACTGAAAATAAGAGCCTCTTAATATTTCATACCCTACCACGTACCAACATCAACAACGATGATTTTGTAATGAAGGTGGGGTCTTAAAATCCCGGTTTTTATGCGAAAACCATCACCAACCGCGATGTTTATTTAGCCGTCCACCTGGCGTCGAATATCAGAACAATTGAGAATCGGATAGCTTCCCTCAAGGTCCGTATTATCGCCAGTGATATCTTTCCCCTGGAAAGCACAACTGCCTTTTTACAACTGACAGGCACTTAAACCAAAAGCCAATGAGATTTTAAGGCACTACCTTCTCTTGACATCAACCAATCTGCGGGCTTTATTCTATTTTCTCCAACGTCATCTCTTTGGGCGATTACTTCCCTCGCGTTTCCGAGTTGAATATCTGGCGAACGGCTCAATAAAAGATTAATTTTTGTATTTAAACGCTTGAAGCACAAAACCCTTTAATAAACAGATTCGAGTTTCCGAATGCTTTGAAGTGGGCAAAAAGTGTTGAAAATGCTCTCCAGGAAGCAAGAGCTCTTGATGTAATGCAACAGTACAAAGGCAGATTTCAAACGCTAGGAAAATTACGTGAATAGATTCACTGACTTGGGGAGTGTAGACAGATTGAATTATGCATGAGAAATTTATGACGGTAGTGTAATCAAATCAGTTCAATTTAAAATTGAATTTCATCTCGTTGAAGGCTTATCTGTGTTTTGCTAAATATCTTGGCAATATTGCCACTTGAACTAATCTTTACAGTTTTATTTTTTTCTTCTTCTCCTCGTATCTTTCTCTGAAAGGTCCTTTCGTTCAACATGAAGAGTTTTTATTATTACGGTTTCATAATTGTTTGAATATGATTGCATTATATCCCTTTGAAAAATATAGCCAGCTTCAGTCGCGGTAAATAAATGTCAATTCTCGCTTCTTGCTAGAAGTCTGTCTGCTGTGGTTAACGAAAGATCAGTTCAATTCGTATTATTCAGAACGAATCTTAATACACGGGGGATCAAGAAAGATATATCAACCAAAAAGAAAACGAAATGACATTTCCTGAGTTCTCCACCGCGTGGCACAAGGGGAGGGCAATTGAACAATTTGAAAATAAAATATTTAGCAATCTCCGTGCGCCAAGCGGCAAAACAAGATTAGAATAAAAAGAATCATGTGGATTTCATAACTATCATCAAAAGAGATTTTCCAACTGCTGTACGTGTTTATCTGCGTGATCTGTAATTTATTCACTGACATCGCTGACAGCAATCGATATTAATTGAACACGTCCATTCCCAGTCTGGCACCCGACACGTTTTTGATTATTTCACGTCACCAGCAGCGATTTTGCTTTTCAGCTGAAAAAAAAATTCGTACACGAACTCAAAATTCAATTTTTGGTAGCCGAGACGTCGACTAACTCCGACAAGACCCCGAGGCCCAATTACAACGAGTCTACAACGGTACACCCTCGCTTTGGCTAAACAAAATGCACCCCGCAGATTCAGATTGACCCGAGCTCAACTATATTGCACTTTTCTAATTTTAGCTATACGTTTTATCACAGCATTGCCCAGTATGTCTTATCTTAGTACCAGATCTTTATTGCTTTTCTATCTTTTATTAAAATGGAGTCGAAGGAAACAGTATCGTTAGTTCTTTCGCCTACTGTAACCGGGGGCTAACAAGGATATCCAATTTACTTTTCACGTTTGTAATTCAGTGTTGACTTCGTCTACACTGTGTATCATTCTGTCCCATGCTAATCTGAAGTCTTATTCTTTAAGTCTTCAAGGTTTGGCTTGCGGTTTTAATTAAATCCATGAATCCATTCCGCTTGGCGCTGCTTTTGGCAGCTCAATAGCTGGCGTTTTTCATTTACACGTCGCGTTCAGTACCTTTCGATCACCGTAATCAAAATCAATGAATATTTCTGTTACATTTGACTAAGACATTATCGCGATGTAGCTGGCCTGGACTGCATATCATGATCAATTATTTCTTTTGCTGAAAAACTAATCTAAAAACATATCATGCGGATCACAGTGTTATATACGACGAGATTTATTTTCTGTTGTCTCAATGTAGTAATACGAGCAGGCCATCTTAGAAACAGACGGAAAACATTAAAAGGTGTTCTATATATGTACAGCCATTCAGAATTGAATTCGGTTGCAAATTAAACTGGTTCGAAAAGAAAAACGTTCGGAATTTATCCTCAGATAAACATATCAGAACCTTTTGAGGAATTGCGAATTTTTCGGATGGAATTGAGGAAAAAAAATCACGCGACTGACACAAAAAAAATCGTTGTGATTTAGGGGTCTTATTCCATGACAAAATCCTCAAGAAAGATAATAATTGAAAAAATTGCTGGAAGGCACTACACGTATTTTTTTATCTCTAGGATACGAAAAATTATAAAGTCCAGCGGAAGTCATGTAATTAAAAAAACCCTTAGCCCCGTCAAACTGAAAAAACAAAGCAAACAACTGAACTAACAAATTGTGACATCTTTCTTGACAACATGAATTTTTTTCTATTAGTTACAGTTTCACAAAGATCAATTCTGCGGATAGAAAAAAGATTGATTGTTAACCTTTATAGCGGCTGCTTTCATCTAAATCTCTCTCCATCTATAATATTGGCGGCTCCTTCTTGCACCCCGGTGAGATTTCTCAAATGAATTTTGTTTGATGGCTTGCAAAGTTCTTTCTTAAGTCTGGAATTACAGTAATGTTATCTTTAAGCTAGCCCTTTGGATGCCTCATTTGCATATCAATTTTGCCTACCATTTGTCAGGAGAAATACTTTTGCCTCTGAATAAAAACTTGACGGCTTTACAATTCAGTGTTTCCCCCGAAAATAGAAAAAGAAATCGGTCATAATCACCCTAGGCATACGCTGAAATAACACTCAAGTTCTGTCATGTTACTTGATAACATCGCGTTGTTGCTTTACCGAGGAACTGAAAAGTTCTCAAAATCAGGGATTAGTGAAGAAAAAACGACATGAAGTAAAGCGCTTGTCTGGACAACGACCTGGCGCACACCCAGGTTACCACTGGATTTACTTTTTGTAAACCCAAAATTTTAGAAAGCCGCCCCAAAAAATAACTGAAAACTAAGCGCGTAATGTATAATTAAAGAAAGAAAGATGCGAGAAATTATGCGGGCGTGCGATACGGTAGCATCGCGGATGATATTACCATGGTTTCACTGTTCAAGCCGTTATCGTTGCTTTGCTTTTTTTTTCTTTTAACAGCTTTTACTTATCTCATCTTTCTTCAGTTGTTATCCAAGGCCAGTTGCGTGTTCGGGAAGGAAACTGATATTTCTTAGGTAATCTCTGAAATTTGTCGTCATAAAGAAGATAACTTCCAAACGTTGCGTTTTGTAAGGACAAACCACATGCTGGACTGATAGCATATAGTACCGTCTGAGCATATCAGAAAGCCAGAAATAACAAAATTAAACTGCTATCAGGATCGAGAATTATCCGTAAATGACAATTTTCGTTGCAAAGGAAAACTGATCATTTACACTCGCGCCATAAATAATTTCACTGTGTAACAAATTACAGATAAAAATCCGAGTCGTTTAGAAATCGTATCAGTAAAAAGAATATCTACTTTATAAAAGTACTTTATAAAGCCTCTTGGGTCTTGCGAATACTCACTCCTTAAAACCACAACCCGTTAGAAGTAACTAACGAACTTGACGTGGCGATATCAGTTTTGGTCTGATTAACGAAAGGCGGTAAATAGATGGGATTTTTGAGTCATGAAGGCAGAAATCGAAGAAGACTTCTCAGGATGAAAACCGTACGATTTTTTTTGGTTTTATACTCTTCAACAGCCTTCAATACACCTGGTCATACAAACAATAAGTTTGTGGGTTCGCATCGCCGGAGTTTCTAGCAAACTTAGCTTTGTACATAAAATCTGTATGTTTTTAGTTCTGTTCCTACTCAGTCTAAGGCAGTCATTTGAGCGCCCCTATAAACAACGAAAAAGTACATTTTTTCTTTGTCTCACCAAAACTGATGTTAAAACTTTTGATTTATTTGTATTCGCTCTTTAGCACCAGGAAACATATACTTACTCAATCTATTCAAGTTGCTTCAATTTGTTAGTAACTTCAAATTAAAAGTCACTAAAAGCATGTATATATGTGCTTCCGACAGCTCTGGATCCGGCACAAATGTAATCCTATACAACGCTTTGTTGAATATAAACGAAGCAGTGTTCCTTATGGATTACAAAAGAGGAACAACTTCTATTTAGAATGGGACTCAGAGGCACTTTCCGAAATTGGTGGAAATGCGTGGAACAAAGACTCACTGCAAAATAATCAAACCGTCGTTATCTGCATGATAAATATCATTGAACTTGGGAAATTACACTTGATTGTACAGAACAAAAAGGTTACCACGAGTAACTTTCAATTTCCGCAAACCTTAGGGCTAAGTTCGATAGAGAGCCGAAACGACTGAGATGAGACGTGAAGCAGGTCGTGAGTTTCGAGGAATCTTTCTAAAACAACAACAATTGCGTATACTTATTGCCAGTCGTTTATGTGTTACGGGCATCGACAAGTTTTGCCTGGCTTTTAACATACAATCATGTTATAAGCAAGCAAAAGAAAAGAGTCGATGCGTGGACTTATCATTAGAGACTTAAGAGCCGGCTCAAGTAAGTAAATTGTATTCAAGAAATAATCAACAAATTATCCCGACGCTATGCGGACAATAATGTTAATAACGAACATAATTATCCTGGCGTCCAAAAAGCTATTTAGAGAGAAAAGTGAACGTAACCTTCATCAAGTAGGCGAACAAGTGACGAAATGCGAGTCTCCGACCGATTTTCAGAATGGAAAGCATTCTTTGTTCCCCAGACAGAATACATGAATTTGAAAGATATCCGAACTCCCAGACAGAAGATTCCATTTAATAATAAACACTGAATTTACATGCATAAACATGTTAATATAAATGCATGTATGCAGTTGGAAAGAAATTGAACGGCCTCACAAAGGAACTCGTTTTGTTTTTCTCTTATCTTCAGTTGTGGCTTGTTGCGAGACACTATGTCGCTCGCTTTGTGTCAAGTATCTTTATGTTTATAAATGTGATTCCGATTGCGTTGTATCATGGTTAAAATGCATTAATAATGAATACCTGGGGAATACCTATTTTTTTTCACGGGCCCTCGTGTGCAAGTGTTTTGCCCTTACGTAACATAATAATATTAAAAATATACGTGTTTAATAAAAACATTTGTTTCGTATCTCTTCTAACGCAGAAATATAGCGGCTATATTTCTGGCTCTTTGTTTGGGGTCTGTAATCTCTAATTCCCTTTTTACGGAACACGTCTTTTTTTTACTGTAAAATAGCCAGCTGATAGCCTGTTAAGTAATAAGTATCTTACAAAAGAACAACCTTCGTTTTCCGTTACTTTGTAACGACGCGAACGCTTTCTTGCTTTTAAGGGAAATTTACAACTGTTACAAGCTGAACTTATTCAGCACGACTTTTCTGCATTATCAGTCGATTCACAGAAATGATGGCGATGAATCAAATTGTATCGGATTCTCAGAGAAAGAAAATAATAATATACCCTGATATGCGATACCTTTTACATACTACAGAAGTTTTAACTTTTTGAATTTTTGAAGAGTATAGAACTTTATTTTATGAACTGAAAGTGGTCGCTTCGCAAGCTCCTTACACCAGTTAATATGCTTTGACCTAAAAGACTAGGTTTTTCTACTACGTACCCTTCGACGCAGACTCGACACTCTATTTTTACCTCAAGCTCTTATCAGTACCATTATCTGACTAGCATAACGACCGCTGAGCCGTTTAGGATATCTATTTTTGCCACAATGCATTTGGATACTACGCCTACTCGCACGTTTACTTGGGTTTTGGAGGAAATGTAGAATGGCTGAGACCTAGAGACACTGCATGTGATTTTTATTGATTGGCCAAGGTCATGCAATTGGTATTTTCTCATTTGCCCACGCGCCCAATACTCTAGTCACCACTTGCTAATGTTGTTGGCTACAATGACAAAGTTGAAACTACACAAAGGCAAGATGTCCTTCCCAATTTCATATCATTCTATTCTTTTCATTGTCACTGAAACTTTTAACGTAGGATGATTCTTTTCAACGTTAATTCTGTTTAAGAGTGGCTAATGTATTGTATTAAAGGTACCTTATTCACGTCTGGTCTCCAGTGGCAGTTCAGGGGAACATGAACGCCTTCAGTGAACAGAAACCCATCCTATACCAGATACAATTTCTCGATTATTTCCTATACATACTTAGAAGGTTTTTTTTTTGCAGGTTTCGTAAATACAAACCGCAATTCAACTGCTTCAACACCCTCGGTATCGATTCACTTATTGAGTGTCATACCGTTCTTACGAATCTTATTTCTGCATCAAAAGTAAAAGAAACAGCAGGGATTCGTAGCTGAATAATTGGCCGCTGAATATTAATTCTATAAATAATGCAAACCCACAGCATTATCTGATTCCGAGCTACTTACTTTAACATGTTGAACTTGAATACGCTCACGAGAATTAGAAGAAAACACTCGAAAAATCCGAATGCAAAACAAGCGGGGGTATGACTGTCGCCGGGGTATGTCTGTTGCGTACTTGAGCAAACAGATCAATTCAGACATTGCGGACCGGCTTAAAGTAATTTTTTCCGTCAGTTTGGGTTCTGTGGGTTTTTATATACACAGCTTCTCTCTGTTATTTTTGTTTTTTGTATTTTCAGCTTTGGTACGGCTAACTTAAGTAAACAGTTTCTGTTTTTCAGTATGGCGGTAGCTACCCATGTTTAAACACCTTTCTTTGGGGCAGTATGCGTGTTGCCGACTTAATTTCACTTTACAGTATTGGGGAGCTTTTTCAGAATGAGTTTCGACCGCAGTTAGAGCTCAGATAGTGGGTATTACTGCTGTCTCAACAGTTTCTTTTTCTTGTTTTGTCGTCTTTGTATTTAGTCTCTTTGTTATGCGGGTTTAAAACATAAAACACACAAGAGGAGACAAAGTTAGCATAACTTCCTGTCGACGGTAAACTTCCGCCAGCCACAGACAGAATCTGCAGTTAGTGTTTGATCCCGTGAAGGTGTGACAACGTTCGCGCTACTTACAAGTGTTCACGCTATTCGCAGAGGTGGAGGGTGAGGCGCAGGGTAAAGAAGAGAAAAGGGGGGGAGGAACCACGCCGCAGAATACAGACAGAGTAGTTAACGATCATGTCAGCACTAAATCGCTGTGGCGCTTTTAAAACTTTTCGAAGTTAACAAGGACATGATCCATTAGTCTGTAGTCAGGCTTTCTGGAAGATGTACGGAAAAAATGGATACCTTCTATTAAGATTCTGATAGTATGAAGTATGTGCAGCGACCTCTTTTAGTTCATTTTCTAGCAGTTTTTGTTGCCAGACTCTTATTGCACCCTTGCTAGTCTTCAAACTTGTTACAGCAGTTAGTTTCATAGTTAACCTAACATTTTTAGCTGCATTCAAGTGTTCTACTCGCTTGACGCTAAAAATAAAAAAAAAAATAAAACAAAGCAAAACCAAGCAAAAGAAAACTATTTCACACACGATAAAACAAATAATTTCTTTAGAAGTAACTTGTACATGTACTAGCTTCAAACATGAGACAGTAAATTATGGTGTACCATTCTGCATTTCACTGCATCTTTATTTTACTGCACAAAGCAAAACTCTAATACAGACGCTGAGGCTTTCCCATTGTACTCTTGATATAGAGCGCTCGCACGTTCTGCCAGTTCTTCTTCAAAAGGGAGACCAGGAAATTGACGGCAAGATAAACATTTGCCACAAGTTCATCCTCGCTCATACCAACATGGCCAATGGCCACAGCAAGGCAGAGAACCTGAAATTCAACAATGAGAGCACGAACTTGTTATATCAACTATCATGGCTACCACAAATTATTGGGCTATTTCACTGCCTACAAAGTACATGTACACCAGGTCGCTTTCCTCAAACGTAGAGAAGAAGGTAAATAATAAGGCCATAAGAATAAAAAGGGAGGCAAACCACATTCACAAAAGCCTGCGAACAGGCTCCTAGCGAGGGCAAGTCGTTTAGCGTGAAATAATTAATTCCGCGAGTGAACCCTCTCGTTACTAGACTGCTCTCGGTTCGCCCTGCTCGTCCAAGACCACACTCGGCGAGCTACATGTACTGTAGCACTTAACCCATCTGGTTCACAACCTACATGTACATGTACAATGCAACTGGAATCTGTAAGCGAATGTTACAAGGAAGTGTTGCTTTTACAAAAGACTTCCATGGAGACTTGATACTCCATGGGAGAATGGTCCATCTAAGAGGTCAGGTAGAAAAGTCCCAAAATCAATGCCAGTTAAATACTGTGAATAAAGCCCCAAATTCACTGGCCACCACTATTAAGTGGCCGTGGTCACCTTTTTGGTTGTTCCAATGAAGTTTTTCCTATTGTCTTCACCATTATTAAATGTAGTACCCCTAGTTTGCCTTTTTGGGAAAGGCAAACTCTGTCGAAACTCTGCCAAGTATTCGCCACTGTATTTAATGTCTTAAAAACAATGCACACTGCGCTTTGTGTTTGTCAACCATAAGGTCTACCCATAGATTTAAGACCCTGGGTGCAGGTCCGACCAGAAGGATGTTTTCCAAACTGGTCTTCCAGAATATAAGGCCTTACCAGTGCTCAAATGACAACTTTTCTATTGACCTAGTTCTAAATCTCTCTGGAAAATTAAAAGAAGAATCCCTGCTACAGTAGCACTATCGGTGATGTTCCATCCATCACAAGAAACAAGTACAAAAGTGATACACTGTAACTAACTACTACACGTTTCATTTTTCTGCATGACACATCAACAAGTCAGTTTTATGAATTTTATGAAGAGTCTCTCAAAGCAATGAAGAACTGACTCCTTTCACAGATGATTGTTCTTGAATATGGACTTCCATGTATATACAATGCATATAAAAAATGGCTGAGAGAGAATAAGATGGTACGACAAACTACATGTTACTCCTTCCAATTGCCAACGAAACATTTTATTTTTCAATTTAGTTGCAATGAGCACTGTGCCTTATTTCTGGTGAGCATCCTACCTTCTTCATTTGAAACTTGATTGTGGAGCGCACTTCCTCAACTTTCTGCACCATGTTGTCATTGTGCGTCAATGCTGTAGGAAACTTGCCAGCCTTGTTTAGACCAGGACCCAGTATACGTGGAATCTGTCTGATGAGACTCTCAGAGGCCAGGAAAGCATCGTACTTCTTAGCTGAAAGGTAACATGAACACATATTCAGCCATCATATCAGGGACATGGTGAAAAAGGAAATGAATGTTGTCTTTTTCTCTTCAGGTGTACTGCTCAACTTGCCTTCTGGCATATACATGTAGGTATATTGAAAAACATTGACTGCTGTGGCATGCTTGCTCCAAAAGACCCTTTCACAGTCCCCCCCCCCCCTCAACTTTAACAATGTCACTTGACTTTCAATTTATTAAAATATGCAAAATTTCATAAGAATCACAAAATTGACAATTATTATTAAGAAGTGTATGCCATGGGGCAAGTGTTGCCCCCACCCTGCACTGCCACACATTTCTTTGCAAATTGGCAATTTTGGGGTCTTATATTTCTATGCCTTTGCAACAGATTCTTATGAAACTACATGTATGCCTCGTGTATTTTCCTGTGTATGAGTTAACTCTACATTTCGGACCACAAAATTGAGATTTCAACAATATGAGGCATGTTTACTGAAGGAAAATCCTTTTCCATCTTAAGATAAATGAGTCTTGTCTCTATTGTAGATCACCTTGAAGACAGTAAATCAATTTGAACAAAATTATCACACATTGATCACATAACACCAAGAAAGTTCCAGTACATCAATAAATTGCAAATTTTATCCTCCTTCCAACAAAGTACCTTCATAAAAACAGTGCCTGTAACTATTTTTGGATATCCAGAAGCCAGAGGAAACACCAAGCAATCACAAAGTAAGCCACAGAAAAGAGTGAGTAAACAAGCACCATCTTGGTTTACTTTGTAGCTAAGCAACACAGTTGCTATGCCAATTGTGAGGTTACCAATCTTTTTGTTACATTGAATGTTTGGTTGAAAAAGTGGAGAATGAAAGTGCGATTTTACAATAAGGAAATTTCTCTTTGTATTTCGGACTTAAAAAACATTACATTATAATATTGTCAAATTTTAAGCAAAATGTCCTAACAAATTAAACAGTATGCATTGTAGAAAAATGCAATGTTTAAATGTAGCCTAGTATTCAAGGAAAGGTATAAAGTTCGAAATGATGATGCCAAGATGTATTGTTGGTACAAGCACTCACTAAATGTTGGCTTAATACCTACATGTAAAAGCCTTGTTGTAGATTTTTACCCTGAATAGTTGAAAAACAGTTTTATACTAACAAACTACAACTTTTGAATGAATGAATTGACTCGCAACTTGTGGCTGGTGTACAAGTCGAGGTCCATTTTTTAGACAAATATTTTGTGGGCATAAAGGGGTTGACTTATTCACCAGAAAATACAGTGTTTACTAAATTTGGCATGGTAATTTGACCCGTGAAGGTGGCTTTTGTTTCTACAAAATGTATGAAATGTTGTTCATATTGTGCGATGTTATTGAAGTGGTCCATTGGCTAACATACAGAGAAATGTTTGGAAACGTCTCTACATTTTCCCACGAACTGCAGCTTGGTTTTTACAGACAAATTAATGTGATTTTCCCAAAAATACTGTTTATGAAATAAGAACCTATCAATCTTTTTCAGAACATAAATCTTTAAGCAATACAGTAGATTCCCCACTTTCCTCATTTGAGGTTCACAAGATGGTGACAGAAACAGCGGAAACGTCACTGGCCAATGTTCTTGTGCCTTTTGTCAACATAAAAAAATCTTACTGGGACATGTACAAGTGTTTTTGATTCCACATATGAAAGTACTCTTTTGGTGTGAAACATTTTACGCTAGTTTGAGTAGCTGTTATTTTCCTTTGTTTCATATTGCAATCATGAAAATAATCAAAAGAAAAATCAAAAGTAAACTAACCTGCAATTCAACCAAAAATATAAAACAGTACATCATAAGCCACCCTTTACTTGATAAGACTCACCAAGCTTTTTCACAAGTTTCTTGTTCTTGTTTAGCTTTTTCAGTGCTTCAGCGTCCATGCAAGGGATGTCATTTGCCTTGGCCTCGTCGCAGTGTGAGGCATCACCAAGAATACAGACCTTGAGCTTGGGACGGGGAATGTTCTTCAGCTTCACAGTACCACTGAAACGTTTGTCCTTCTGAGGATCGTAATTTTTCAAGCTGATTTGGAGCTCAATGGTCTCCAAAAACTTTCTTTTCTTGTCCTTGGCTCCTTGTAGGACAGCACTACAGCACTCAAAAAGGGTATCACGATGGAGCTTACTGATAAGGCAATATAGAGTAGATAAGAAAAGGATAACCAGTGTGGCAGAGCTAATAATCATGGAACTAGAAGAGATATCACTGCCTGTACATTTTGTAGCTTTCAGTTTATTAGCCAGATCACCTTCCCTTGCAAGAACACGATCTATAAATTTATACTTTCTGCAATCGAAATCGTTGCAAATTCCTCCTACACCATAATCTATAAACAAACAATTTGTCGCATATTTCTTACTTGGAATGTCACAGAAATTACTCAGGATGGAAGAACATCAAAATTGGGATATAAAATATTGCAATAAAGCGATTAAAACTCGTTTAAATGGTACTACATCGCAAACAACTCATCACGTCGCTGCAATATAAAGACCCTGGCCAGCTTGGGAGTATAAAACTAGGTTCAATACTTTTGACTATTTGATTACGGGAGAAGATGAATTTGTATAATTGACTAGTACGTGTTCACTGATACGGCCGCCGAAAATTGTTATTATTTGAGTTTTGAGCGAAAAGTGCGATTAACTTTTCCACATTTTGTTATCCATACCAACAAATCACTTCATTTTATTACGTCTTGTCGGTGGATGGCAGAGAAAACCGCAGGAAAACGTTAGATTGCACAACTACAAACCTCATTTTGCTTCACTTCGCGAGCAGAGGGAGAGAAAGAGAGAGAGAGAATTGGAGGGGAGAGCCCGCTGTAAAGTCGCGGGCGCCCATATGATCCTCGTTCCCAGGGTCTTTCATTGAGGACGAGGTTACCTGAAGCGCGTAGACCTGGTGACAAAGAAGTGATGGAAAACCCAATGCGTACAACGTCTGCAAAAGTTTGGAGACATGAACATCGCAGTCATGTGAAATTAAAGCCTTAAAAAACAAAAAAAATCAGGCGTGAACGGGAAACCTCAGCGATATCGGTGCAGTGCTTTACCAACTTAGTTATCAAGCCATCTGGGAGCTGGTCACATGTCATTGTAAGTTCGTAATATACCCATGGGTGAGGAATGCAAATGAATATATGAAATATAATAGATATGAAAACATTATTGACCATCGCAGTTATACACACAACTTAAGCAGTTGTGAAATTAAAGCCTGACAAAAAAATCAGGCCTGAACGGGATTTGAACCCATCAAAAATACCGATACCAGTGCAGTGCTCAGTGCCAACCATAGTTAACTATGGTGCCAACTGAGCTATCAAGCCATCTGGGATCTGCTCACATTGCGAGTTCATAATATACCCGTAGAAGGTGGAGAATACAAATGACTATATGAAGGATCATATATCTGAACTGCCAAGAAAGATATCAAGACATATTAATCATCGCAGTTATACACACAAATTAAGAAGTTGTGAAATTAAAGCCTGAAAAAAAAAAAAATAATAAAATAAAAATTTCAGGCTTTAAATTTCACAGCTGCTTAAGCTGTTTGTATAACTGCATTGATCAATCATGTCTTTGTATCTCTCTCTGCAATTAGAAAATTATTTTTCATTTATTCGTTCGCGTTAGTTGGCATGGGTTTTAATCACTTTTTTTGTGGAGATTTTCATGACCTTTCATGCTGTGAAGCAGTGCGCTTTGCCGCAGCTTCAAAACCGAGGCTGGAGAGACTTAACTCCGTGACAGCTGTTAGTAATAGAGTTCTGCATTATACTTCCTTCTTTTTCTCAGAGATCATGTTGTATGTAGACAATTCAGAGAGGATAGGAGCAGGAGATGGGGACACGGTATTCCCCGCCGGCAACAAAATTTGAAATAGCTTGAAGCCCAGATTTCTTAGTAGGCCACTAACGGGAAGATCAATTAGATAGCCAAAATAGCCACTTATAGTCTGGGCATAGATAAATTACAGGAGAAATGATTTTTCTTGGGACGTCGCCGAAGGGGAGGAGGGTGGATCCAAAATTAAAACAACCGTTCCAATGGCATTACTTCCTGAAACAACTTGAAGCTAAATAACGGAAACGAACACGACATTCTTCATGGGTTCGGAGCTTGGATCGATTCCTGCATTTGAATCCTGTAACAAGTCGCAACTCAAGAAACATGGTAAAAATGCAAAACCACAAGCACCTCCCTAAGGACCCACTGTGGTGTTGGTAAGCAGGACATGCCTGCCTCTAGAAGCACTTGACAATGCTTCGGCAGAATATCACTCAAACGTGTATTCCAGCAGTGAGAATACATAAAAGGAAAGAAATGATTTTTAAAAAGGAAACAACAATTAACTCTGCTCTTTTAGGACCATTTGAAAGAAACGATTGTAATGAAATACTCCACAGACTTGACAACCGAGATACTTTTATTACTATTGTCAAAAAGGTACATCTTTCAGTGTCTTTTCTTGTATAGACAAGGAACCCAAAATCAGACCTGCCCTGACATTATTAAACTTTACGTCCAAACATAGCGCCGAGCGCTTTTGATAAATGTTCATTGTGTTTTCTTTCCTTTTCTTTCAGAATTCTGAGTTGATCTTGCACTGGTCTGTTGGACGGGTCGATAGTTAAGGCCTGAAAAAAAATTTTAAGTATGAAAATGAATATTTACAGTTAAACAACAACAACAAAACACCGTCCATATTTCTCGTGTAACATTGGGTAATTTTCGTACATAATTTAGGACAGAGAAGGTATAGGACAGGAACGAAGTCAGCTCACGATAGAAATGATTACAGTGAACGTGAATTCAGCCTTTTTTATAGGCAGGGACGTTACTACTTTCTTTTCGCTTACTTTATTTTTTTCCCTAGCACGTCCAATCTCAGTCAACTTCACGCTTTTCTTATAGGGCCTATGAACCATTGCGGTTGTAAAAAACTAATTTAACCTACGTAGCTAGCTAATTCCCAGATTTATATATGCTAATGATGGTACGTACGTTGCCATCCATACGCTGGGGGAATTCTCGCATTGTTAAAGTCATAGAGAAATATCTCGAAATATTTACTAGATAAGTCGTATTACCTTTTCTAAATCCATCCTTGCCTTCTCGAATTCATTCAAGACGACAAACGCCTGTAAAGAGGGTCGAAAGACAGGATAAAGGACGTGTTGAAATTTTAATTCTACATTAGGCTATAACATGTATACAGAACTAGGTGAAAGATGAAAGGTGAATACTGAAGGAGAAATTTCTAAGGAGTTAACTGAGTAAACTATTGGACTGTCTAATTTATCTCTTCTTTCACAAAGTATGGTCCGTAAAGCAACGTAAAGAAGGCCGGTACCATTGGTTTAACTGGTGTGATTTACCACCATGGGTAAAAAATACAGACAGGCTGCAGAGAGAGAGAAAGAGAGAAGTCAGGCCAAAGATCTCGAGCCTTAAGGAGCTTGCCCAGGTCACCCTGATTGTCAGTGACTAAGAGATTTCTGCTCCCTTCTAAACGGAATGCTAGTCCACCTCAGAGTTATCCAGCATTAAATTCACCTGTACCAACATATATACATACAACCGGGTCGACAGAGGTACAAACCCCAAATGGAGTCCAATGCAAAAACCACTGGGCTTAAGTGCCTCCCAACTGAGAACCTTCCAATAAGATTTATATAAACCCTACTTTAAAGCTACTGTATATAGTCAACAACAGCCGAAAAATCATAGACTTGCAGAAAAGAAATAACTGAAAATTACATTAAAGCGGTTTCTGGTTGTGTCCAATTTCAACTTCATTATAACTGCTGTAAGACTTCTAAACTTTTAAGTTTACCGGTAATTGAACATACCACATGTAGCTGCAGTTCATATTTATATCATTCATAAAAAAAAATACAAAATAACACATCCCAAACTATAACACAGCAATTTCTGGACAAAAAAAATGTTTTAACTTAAAATGTACAGTATCTGACCTGTCCTCTCCTATAAAGTGCTTTGATATTTTCTGGAAACATTGCAAGAACCTACACAATAAAAAATACCAAACACAAACAAAACAAAAGGAAGAATATCTCAGTAGAAGAAATTGTTATTACCAGTATTAGGAATAAGGAACTTATTGAAAAGGTAAGCAATATAGAAACTGAACTGGCTGAGGAATATTTCACTGGTTCTATACATACATCCTGTATGTATAAGGATGTATAGTACACATGGTATCCTCTCTAACCTTTGTGCAGTTTGCTGCAACAAATTCATATTGTCCAAGCTTCCCCTGACATGCCGATAAATTAAGGAGACAAGATGCCCTGAGCTCATCTCGGTCTTCCTTGCATTCTTCCAAGATGGTATCACCAATTAAGATCAACTGTTTCAGAGCTTGGCTATAACGTCTTGCAGCACAGACCCATTTGCCAGACTGTAAGAATAATCGAAAATTATAACTATAAAATTATTTTGCATTCTAGTAATTGGTTTTGATGCTCTAATGGAAAGACATTAGGTACAGCTTTTTTAATTGATTTTGAGGGAAAACCCCTACTGTATTGAATTTTTTATCATAGCATCTCTAAGCCCCGAGTGAATGGATCTCATTACATGTAATATTGGACCTTTGTCTTGGCTACAGTTATTTGGCTATGTACAGCAGTTACTGTACATAGTATTTTGTTGTATATAGGGTTGCCATCTCTTTATATTTAACAAATAGATTCCATGTTGTTAAGATATAGACAGTCATAATGGTGTGAATAATACAGTAAACAGTGAGCGATATTGTTGAACAGTTTCTACAAAAATACAACGTATTGCTGTAATTAATGCTTAAATGGACTCTTAAGGTTTTATTATAAATGTACATGTAAAGAAAGTAATACAGGTATGTGTTGCTGGGGATATACATGTATGCCAATTAAAATTCAACCTCAATGGTAATTCAACCTTAAAGCAGTCTGTCCCTTTGGCTTTATGGTGTAAAGCTAATGACATCTTCTCCTCTGGAGTAGTTTCCCAGGGGTCTTTGGCCTGTAAGGCAAAGAAAAAATGCACATTATCTGTCAAAATGTTTTGTTCAAATCCCAGAGATTCCAATCTTCATAAATTTTTACAAATAAATAATACATAGAGTTAACAACAATTGCACAGAAAATAAATTGCAGTACCACGGTACAAGTGCATTGTACTTCCAAAAAGGTACAGTATAAGTAAGCTACAAATACATGTATGTGGATATAGGTATTAATTTTTATACTCTCTTGTCTGATAAAAAGTAAAAAGCTGCACTGTATGTTATTTTACACAGATGAAATGTAACTTTTTAATATGTCTAATATGAAATGGTTTTAATTTACATATGCATGCCCACAACATGTCCTGCACTTGTCAGCTTCTACAACAGTACCGTTACTTCACATACCTTAGAGAAGCAGAGGAGCTCCACCTCACATTTTAGATCCCTCTCAGAGGCTATACAAAACTCCTGGTCAAACATCTCGCTATTATATGCTATGACACAGATTTCTTCAGCATGCATGCATTCTAAGCACTTGTCCAAGGTTTCTGATGCTTCACTGTCCCCTGAAGAAAATTTAGAACTGTCTTTACACCCAGTGCAACTGCCATTCTTCTCAGGTTCCACAACTACAGTGTAGCTCAATTAAGTTCAATTTAGCGGCAAGGTCTTTTTAAGATGACATAACTATGCTAATTTCTGCAGAGAGCAATGGTAGTCATGCATAATTATTGATCTTGCAAGTTATACACTGAGAAGACAATATTAAAACTCTATGAACTTAGAAAAATTAACTATTTTACATTTCCTATTGAAGAAATACAATGTAGAATAGTGACTTCTCTTTAAATTAAACAAAAACCCGAGGAGGCACCCTAGGAGTCCCCGGGTGTATATGTTGTGGTTTAAATTTATCTTTGGTTTAAAATTTTTAAAACAAGATTGATTTGATTTTTCATTGTCTCATATTCACTATCATAATCTGAAACAAAGGGAAATCAAAATCAAACTGGTTTAAAAAATATTAAACCAAAGATAAATTTAAACCACAACATATACATACAAGGACAAAGAATGTTTGTTGAAAAAGTAAGAAATGTGTTTGTAACGTCCTTCCATGCTCGGACCCCCTAATTGATAGGACGTCTCAACTGAACTCTACAAAATATTGCCCTGTTAGGCGTTCCGCAGGTAAGTACTCACAAATCAACACGCTGTATCTACAAGTGAGCTTACCTTCGCCAATAACAATTTCTTTCTCGCAACTCTGGAGGACATTACCATCTTCACTTAGTATTTCTAGCTTGACTGCAACGACACGCAGGTGGAGTTAGCTATTGTAACTCCATTTCGGGGCAATACAAAAATAACCAAGATAATTTTAAAGTGTGAAGACAATGCTACCTTTACAAGACGAACCATAATTAGGAGTTTCTAGGCCAGTCCCTTTCCGTTTAACCGTTCTTGAAGGGGCTATTGCAGAATCAACCATTATGATCCGCCATATTGGATACAAGAAACGTCGACGTTGATTGGCTTATGAGCTATGATTTGACCAATCACAAGACTTATTATATGTCTCGCCAATAAGTGCTAGAGTGCTAGCCGGAAAAGAAAGAGGAAGCGTGCGTGCAAGCACGGTACGACTTTCAGGCGGATTTCATGGCTGATAACATTACTAACGGCGGAAATGGTCCGTTATGTGAAAATTGACTACATTTTCAAACATCCATTTGAGGCAGTTAGTCGTGCATACTTTCAAAAAGTAAGTTTTTTCATATGAAATTTACGGAAATCAACTTAGTTAAGGTTATTCTCTATCAGTATACTAAGTCGAAGTCCTTTCTCACCTGCTTATTAATTAATGCCGCAATTATTTGCTTTGCATGTAGTCTTCTTGTCATGCATTAAGCATAGCTAACTGGAACTAAGAGATAAGAAAGCTCGCTTGCAGAACCTAAAAGCTTAGCAAATGTACAAATAGTTGTGCAGCGTACTTGTATTGTATAAAAGATATGGGTAATTGACCTGGTGGGAGGTCAACTCAAGAATGTTATGTATTATTGGTAAAGCTCCTTCCGTATGTGTGTTTATGTACCAAGATGAAGTTGAGGTCCCTAAACGGAAAATAAACATGGGCCAATATCCATGTATTTAGTTGCATGACAGAGAAAGTATTTATCCTGAGCAAGCAAGATAGCACTAGCTCTGGTAACCAGACAGCACATGATTCCTTGTTCATGACAATAATAAACAGTGTGTTATGCACTGCATGTATTTTACAGTGTCTTGGCTGACGAAAGAGACTGTGTTGAAATATCAATCTGTTGTTGAGTTTTAGTATACAAGTTGCAAGTAAACTTATGAACACACATACCCCCTTATGAGTTTTGCACCCCTGCCTTTTTTGTTATGGACAAGGCACTCATTGGAAGTGGTACAAAAAAGCTGTCTTATTGTTGGTGACATGAGCAAAGCCATTGGTAAATTAAACAAAGTGAGAGTCTGCAAGTGAAGCGAGCCAGTGAGAATCATATCCTGTACAGACACTATTGTTTTCTGAATACAGCTCCTCTGAAGGGTGTAGATTTTGTAGCTCAATGTGGTAGACTATTAAACAATTAGATTATGAGTTCAAGATTTCTATCACCCAAGGAAATTTAGAGAAAATAATCAAATAAATATTGTTTTATTAATGTTGCTACTGCTGCAGCACGTGAGAGCCTGTTCAAAGGCTAAAAACTCACCAGCATATTACACTGTATTATTTTGCCTCATCATGCCATAAAAATCATTTGAGGGTAGTTCAGCATTCGGAAAATATTTCTGTAATAGCTGGAGTCAGTTCAAGGACACATCAGAAGTGTTCATAAGCCTATGTTAGGGTGGAAAATTATACTGTAGCCCAGTCTGACAAAGCAAAGACAAAAATAATGTTACCTTTATAACTCTATTGATCTGCATGTTTATTTTAAAGCTTTATTCATCTAACAATGAGTGTAGAAGAGATCTCAATTCAAATACTCGGAAAAAGATTTTCCGAGTTTCCCAACAGGAGTCGAACCCATGACCTTCCAGAACACCGGTTGGAACGCTCTAACCACTGAGCTATAGGGGACTCATGGTGAGCGAAGTCATATACTGGGTTCTAATGTGAATAAATGATAAATGTGAATAAATGATAAGTGAAATTTTTACTTGGATCCCCTGGTGGGGAACTCTGAAAATCTTTTTCTGAGTATTTGACTTGAGATCACTTCTTCACTCATTTTCACTTTATCCAAGGCACCATTTCACTTATCATTTATTCACAATTATCATTTGGACACATTTTAGCAGCCTGGCAGGACATGTGTCACACATAAGAACCCAGTATATGACTTCGCTCACCATGAGTCCCCTATAGCGTAGTGGTTAGAGTGTTCCAACCGGTATTCTGGAAGGTCATGGGTTGACTCCTGTCGGAGAACTTGGAATATCTTTTTCCGAGTATTTGACTTGAGATCACTTCTACGCTCGTTTTCACTTTATCCAAGTCACTGTTTCACTTATCATTTATTCATCTAATCAAACATGTTAAAGCTTCTAATAGCTTTCGTTTTGTTTGTAATGCTTTTGTCTTGTCATGTGTGTTTTTTTGTTAATGTTGTGTTTTTTGTGTGTGTGTTTCCATTGTGAGGATTGTGTGGGTTAAGATCCTAATTATTTTAATTATATCTCTAAGTTGGTATGGACCCTGTAATTAGTCAGTTTAGCGGGCTGTATTCTACTGCACTGTTTTTGAGGAACCCAGAACAGATACATGTATCTTACCAATCCCATTTTCTTGGTCCATATTTTAAGTTACAGATCCTCATTCTTCCCCCTCGATTTATGGCCTGTGCACTTCACGCTTTGGCCATAAATCAATAGGGAAAAAACTTGGACTATAACTTACTATACATTACTGCCCTTGAACTTGGTTAGTAAGAGGTATGAATCAGAACCTATTTTGCATTTTATGGTCAAAGACTCTATCTTTGTTTTTTCCCATCACTTTACATGTACAATGGAACAGTATACCAGTGGTAAAGATACCAATGTGACATCTGTAACAGTACTGGAACATAGAACAGGTATTCTTTGTTGACTTGTAACCCAATCATTTACACTGTCTCTTAGATTTGTAATATATCGACTGTGATGCAGTAGGATAAAGTAACTTCAAATGTAAGTTAAGCAATTTTCTGTAACCTTTCTTTAACCCCGACAATGTGATTGTGGTACCAGTATTGACCTTCCAAACAGGCCACTGAGCTTTGTTATGCTACTGATATCAAACTCTTTTCATTTGTCCCAGAATGAATGAACAGGCTCTGTTCATGCAGGGTGGTATAGGGATTGCTAACCGCCGACCGGTTAGCTCAGTTGGTAGGGTGCCGGACAACAATGCAGGAGGTCTCGGGTTCAAGTCCCAGACCGGACCAGCACTCAGGGTCTTAAAATAACTGAGGAGAATATCCTGCCTTTGATATGACATCTGCAAATGGTTAGATATTCTAGTCTTCTTGGATAAGGACGATAAACCGTAGGCCCTGTCTCCTGCATCTTCATTGTCAGTACTGGTTAGCAGGGGACGTTAAAGAACCCACACACTTATTGTAAAGAGTAGGGTGCGTAGTTCCTGGTGTTGTGGTCTGGTCTTTATCCACTGTGCTTTATCCATTTGACTCTGAAAAGCCCTGAGGGTACAAGCCAATAAATATGTATGTATGTATTGTACAAGACTCCTTTGTGGCACTAAAAAGCCTACCTACGGTCATGACAGTGAATTACAAAGACAGCATAACCTTTAATTTTATTCTTCCTTACTTAAGACCCTGAGACTGGGGAGGAGTATCTGTTAAGAAGAGGAGAATGTGTGAATGTTTTACCAGGGCTGCTTAAAAAGGTATGTAAAGGCTTTTTGAATAAGAGTATCATGAAAATATATCCTTTCTATCATGCAGATATTTAGGCTATTAATTCATACTTACCTGTACTTCTCTGTTAAAACAAAACACCAAAACACTAAACACTGAAAATCTTAGTTTTAAGCCAACAATAAATTTACAAGTATTTTGTTTTTCCAACTGGAATGATAATAATCATTTCATTGCTTCTAGCTGTGTCCTTTCTCAGCTATTGAGGTAGAGGAAGAAGCATGGCTAAACAGAAAAGAGAGATGTCTGCGTCTTCACAGTTATAACCTGACATGGTCCAAA
>OMLO01000375.1_pt1 | contig 28364 bp, 14 predicted proteins | sample 1674811 | NCBI WGS metagenome assembly OMLO01 (sample SAMN06265003, study PRJEB25207) | coral metagenome | isolation source: Coral host | place: Mexico:La Bocana,Puerto Morelos, Mexico | collected 2008-11-13
TGTAGCCATAAGAATTTGAAGGTTACTGTGTTGGGTTCCTTGAGGGCAAAACTTCGGGACTTGAGCAAGGAATAAACATATTATTAAATAAAATGTAAGAGAGCTCGCAAAACTCGACCGACCCGCCATCTTGACCACGTGACAACCCATTTACTCGGCAATGGTCATAGAAGGCACGAATGATAAGCCCTGACGAACTCTTCGGAGGAAAACGAGGACTCAGGTTGTGTTTCTTTCAATTTATGCTTTTTCCTGCAAGAGAAAAACATGAACAGTCACTGAACTGGGTGATGATGGCAGGGACAAAAACATAGAAACAGGAAATGAGAAAGAAAAATAGTAACGGACGTGGTGAGAAACAGTTTTGGCGGGAACTGCACGAACGTGCAAGCCGATGTTCTAAGATAAGGAAAGTGTAGAATACCTCAAACGTGGATAAACTGAAGTGACATGAATTTAAAGTTACATTCTTTTTTGCAGTTTATTTAGTTTACCTTGACAGAAGGCATTCCACTCTTCCATAAAGCCTTGAATCTTTGATAATTTTCCTGAAGTTTACAGTTCGTGAACCCACACCAAATCGTAATTTTTTTACGCGTTTCCTTGAACATCTCCCGCAGTTTATCCACATAGCCAACACAATGGACACATTTCCCACCAGTTGCATCACTGTTCTTGGATTTTACCAAATCCACTTGCTCCTTCTTGTCAGTGGCTTTTGAAGGTAGCTTACTCTTGTCTCTTTTGCCTTGAACTCTAGTTAAGGAAAGAGAGCTGAGGGGAAAAATGGCTTGATAAGACTGATTCATCAAATTTGACGTTCAACTACTTTACACTGAAAACACAACTATTTAATGCCCCACTTCTTCGGCAATGAATGTTATGGAGGCCATGCTCTGTAAGAAATAAAGCTTTCCAGAATAAAATGAACTCCGTCTCGCCCTTGCCTCGTCCTCAGGAAAATAGGGTCGAGGCAGCTTTCTGTGTCAGTTCCATCTATTTGGATCAATCGTTCAACCGCAACCAGTTTTCGGTTGACAGAGTTGACGTTTCTCAATAGACACTTTTCAAACTATCCTCGGTTGAAACACGGTAACTCCTGGGAATAGCCCGCGGATCAAAAAAAAAGCCAATGCTTTTTTAATTGTTTTAACCTGGTTTGATCAACGAATCCAACCGAAAATGGTTTTTCCCCAAAGAACACGAAAAAAATCGACCAACTCAGCCAAACAGATTCGGTTGATCCCAATTTACCATTGATTCCAACCGCGGAGGCCTCAACGTTAATGCGTTCGATTCCGGAGCGAGCCCTCGCCAGAGACATTGTGTTGTGTTCTTGTGCAAGACTCTCACGCCTCTCTCCACCCAGGGATGTAAATGGGTACCGGCAAATTTTCTGCTGGAGGGTAACCCTGCGATGGACTAGCATCCCATCCAAGGGGGAGTATAGAAATACTCCTAGTCGCTTCATGCTACTGAAACCGGGATAAGCTCCAGCGCGATGAGTCACTTGGCTCGTATGTAGACTTTACCCAATAGAACACGACCCTTATGTAACGTTTAACTTGGATAGCATAATACTTCCTGTTTTCAATCTCTTGCCAGACATTTTCCTGCAATATCTTTATCCCAATTTTAAGCCTATTCCAGATTTAAACTGATCGATGAGTTTTCTTGAAAGGAATATCTTTGTATAAGCTGTTTAAGAAGTATTAATATTAAGTCTTCGATATTCATCTCAAACAAATTAACTAAATATATATATTATATATATCAAATTTCATCTATCCTGAAAATTTATAAGCACCCCCGGGGGATCCTCAAATAAAATGGACGGGGTGCTAGTTGGAAATTTTGAAAATAAAAACCTAAGAAGTACCAAGAGTTTGTTTTGTGGGCGTCGCATGAACTTTTTTTCACCTTTTAATATGAGTGTTCTCCCCGGGTATCAGCGTGCAAAACGGTCATTCACCCCCAAATTCACACACCGAACGTAACAAATTTTATGATGATTACCTAGTTGTAGTTTAAAAGAGAAGCCCAAAAAATAATAGTAATAATAATCGCACACTTTCCCGAGATCTTAGAAAATACAAAACGCACTTAAAAGGTTTGTCCTTGATCAAAGCCAAGGGAAATTGTATTTTTATGCCGAGCAGAAAACTACAGCGATCACCATCCAAAAACCGTGACTCGGACCTCTTCTTGTAGTTTGTACTAGCGTTTTATAATTTTGTCGTCTTTGAATAATGCATCCTGACAAGAAAAAAAATTTATTCTGTCCTTTTATCTTGTTATTCAAATTTACAAACAAGTCTTCACTGCAACGTTTTACTAGATAATTGAATTTATAACAGTGAATATTTTAATCGTTGTAATCCCTACTGACATAAACATGCATGCCATAATGCCATATCGTCAAGATACCAATAAACTAAACTCAGTATCATTCTTAATTCGACAAGGCTTTTGGAAAAAAATCTTATGTACTCATATCATTTTTCTTTTATTTTAATTTATTGTTGTTTTGTGGCATACACCTAAAGGGTTAATTTTCGGTATAACTATCGCAAAACCACCAAATAGAAAATAACTAAACATCACCAAAACTATACTTATCACCCTTATCACTCAACGTTGTTAGACAATCTGATCTTATCCGTTAACTGTCGTTTATGACTTTGTTTTTGATAAGCTAAAATGTCAACTGTCCTTATAAAATGCATCTGCCTTTGTATCTGCAAGCGTTAATTGTTTGGCCGTATTCTATTGGGATCAACTACTTAAACTACAACCGGTTTAGGTTGACACAGTTGAAGTTTCTCAGTAATACACTTTTCCAACCGTTTTCGGTTAACGCGGTAACGCGGCCTGGGAATAGCACGCGAAAAAATCACTGACAGCCAGCCAATGCTTTGTCAACTTTTTCAACCTGGTTTGAAGCCGGTTGAAAAGGTTTATCAACTAAACACAACAGAACACGAAAACCTCAAGAAACCCAACCAAACAGAAACGACTGATTCTAATAAAACACGATTTTAGTGTCTCACCAAAACTTCCTTCCAGTCCTCCTCCACCAAACCTTCAGCACAAGACACGTGACCACTGTGAAGAGGAGGGAATTGATGAGAGTGGTGGGCGCCACTCGTCTGTGAGCTTTCCTTAAGTCCCGGATGAATGGGTACAGAAAGCCCCACGTGACTTCTGGCTTAAAATTAGGCTGAAAGAAAATCACGAAAAAACTTTGTTATCTACCTTGTACTGAGCTAGGCAATAAATAACGAGTTTGCAATTAAATAATTTTCATACCAAATTACGGCGACTGTTGCGCTTCTGCAGAAACTCAGCTTTTTGTTCAAAAATAAAATTCTATTCTAGTGGTATCGGGTTCTATGATCTGTCGTTCATGTTAACCAATTCCAAGTGACAGTCCGCGAACCTTCACAAACGGCAACCTCTCTACAACGGTCACTTTTTTGCTTTTGTTTCATTGATATATTTTTTAAGAACATAGTGCTAGTGAAAAATTTTATGCTATCGGGACTTCAAACGCGATGTTTGACGGGATAGCTGAAAGGTCGCTGACGAGTCCCTTGGCAGGGACGAAACATACGTATGTAAGGCTAGCCATAATTATCCATTGTAAAATTCCTGCACTTTTTTTTAATAAATGTTGTACCCCGAAAAAACAGGTGTTACACTACACCACTACCTTTCTATAATATAACGGCCACTTTACATTGTCCCCAAGGTGGCCATGGTCGAGAGATTCGACTGTATTCACATTAGACATAGAGTTTTCTCGCAAATTTCGAATGTGAATGATTCTCTTATTACCCTGTAAATTCCTTGTTTCTGTAATATGCCTTCCAAAGTTGATAACGAGCTGTTACTGACGACGAACGGCAGGTATTCTTTTGTAAATTCACGCGTCCACCAGGTTTTTTCGCCACTGTGGAGGATAACATTTAACGAAAAAAAATTAAAAGTAGTCTTCGCACGACTAAAAGTTAGGTAGCGTCCACAATATACGTCGAAGTAATTTGAAAACGCAGCTATATTGCTCCGGTTAGGTCTACCGTCCACGCCAATCCGTTACTGCGAAAACGGCGGTTTTCGAAAACGCTCTTCAAACCGAAGGAATTTGAAAACGCTGGCTTTTCTATTTCGTTGTGGGCGGAAAACATCTTGAAAGCGAGGCTTTTCGAAAAACGATGACGTCACGGTAATCCTGACCGACCAAACTGACCAGTGATTATTGATTATTAATAAACCTATTGAGGTTTAATGACTCTCGTCGCGCACTAAGATCTTCAAACAAATAGGTTGCTTGATGAGCCTAGAGCGAATCTTAAAACGTATGGTGAAATGGCTTTTTCCGTGGTGGCACCAAGGCTCTGGAATAAACTACCACTCCATAACAGGTTTTCATCATCAGAGGCAGTTTGTAAGGCTAAGACTTATCTTTTTATTTACTTGTAACCTTAATGTATTATATTGCGCGTTTAAATTCTTAGGATTTTAATTTTTAGGGTTTTAGAGTATTGTAAAGCGCCATGGACAATTAATGGAAGATGGCGCCATATAAATGTATATTTATTTATTTATTTTTAAATTCCTCCAGCGTAGCGTGGAGGGAAAACGTTTGATATTGATGTCGTATATCCATAATTAACACAACGACCATGATTACCTTGGATGAAATAAAACTTTCCACAAACTGGAGGCATTTTGCGTGTAATGGTACAAATACAGTTGAGCGCGGATAAACTTCGGGGGAGTTTCAATGAAAGGACTTTTTCCCATGAGCTGTAAGACGTCTGCTTGTCCTAACAATAGCTTATGGAGCAGGCTAAGTAACCATGGATTTTCACTGTACGACTCCAGGGCTGCAAACCACATCTGCCAGTCCAAGCGAGGCTGATGCGGTGCTGGAGGAGAAAACAGAGAAAACAAAAATTCACATTTTTTTAGACAAGAATTATTGTCGTCACAAGCGCTTTGGAAACACCCACGCAACGATGGCTTGCCGGAACCAGGAATTTGTTTAAAACAAAATGAAGCCACGGAAGCGAAGCGATACAACACGAATTAACTACACGATCGCCGAAAAAAAGGAAAAAATGAAATCGCTAACTTAAAACAAACAAACGGCCAGCAACTCGGCCATCAGAACATTACTGAGCTTAACTAAATTTACATGGAAAGTACATATATGCAATAAAAACTAACAAAACGTGCAACAAAAGGACATTCATGTAGAACCCAGTGTTTGGTTCATCTGTCTTATACTACTCATACGACTTCGAAGCTTCATTCCTTTGCAATGTTTATTATGTTAAAGTTAGACGGCTCAGGGCACGCTATTTGCCAAGCTGTATGGACAAGCAAAACTTTTTATATCTTTTCGGGTTTGGCTTGGTATTCTAGATTCTTGAAATGAGTTTCCCAGAAATAGCTTAGTTAAGTAGAAGAAAGGTCAAGGTCAAGGTCAAGGTGAAGTGCACGAGCCAAGTGGCCCACCGCATGGTTACCCACCCACCCCCCCCCACCCCAAGCATTAACTTCGCCAGTACCCATTTATACATGTGGGAGAGAGACACTGCCCGGAAAGGACTCAAGCGTGACACTGGCGCCTCCCGTGTTTGAGACAAACTCGTGAACTATAGCAGGAATCAAATGACAATCTTCCGTAATACTTACCAACAAAAGGGGGCGGTTGATAAATATTTCCGGGCTTGTATAAGAAGTTGTATTCCTAAAACAGCGAATCAAATAAACTTAAGAAATAAACCATCGAATGTTTGAGCAAAATAGAGTAGTGCTATGAAATGCACCGAGTTCTACCTCCCATGGTCCATCTAATGAGTTACTGCCTTTGATGATAAGCTCTGGGCGACCACCAACTCCTGTCATGCTAAAAAAAAAAAACAACACAGAAATCAACAGTGTGTTAGATGTCAGGATAGCTGAGTGCAGGCATCGACGTTTTCCTTTGTCTTACTAAGAAACAAAGAAAATAGTACAGTCGACTGCAGGTAGGCTGATGTCTTCAGTTCAGCTCGACTTCTGTCAAGTCTTTACAGGTTATGACTGTACGGTCAGATAAGTCAGTCGGGAACTGGTTCCACAGTTAGAACTCCTCTTATCGAACTCGGCATTTCTGTTGGAGCAGGGCTAGGGCTAGTTAATTGTCTTTCTAGCGCATAACGCAGAATGTCACATGATGAAAGTTGCTGGCCCAGTGACAAGCGCGGTAAATATTGCGTTACAATGGCTCAGAATCACAACATGATTGGCTAAAAAAGAGAATACCTTCGCTAGGTAACTTCAAGTGAACTGACTGCGAACAGCGGTCAAATAACAGTAAAGTATTATAGCTGGGCTACAAGTACTTACCTCCTGAAAAGGCCGTACGCATTGGTCAATTCCAGGTAAGCAGTATCTCGATACAGATTGACAAATGCCTCAGGAAGGCTTCGCTGGACAACACGATCGACTGCCGTGAAGGAGTACTAAATTTGTTCGCAATAATGATATTATGGATCAACAACAATGATAATATTTTGACTTGGCTAGACAAACGAAACACGTTTAAAAACAAAAAGAATACGCTCAACAAGTAGGAAGGCTATTAAGGAACTAAGACCTGACATAAATATTTAAAATCGTCCTTAAACGCTTAGTTGGCTGTCTCGGCTGCGCTCTCGAAGCGTTTCAATCATGAGTCGTCTAACTGTATGAACGCCATCTTTTCGAGTCTATGAAGTCGACAAATTGTCAACTTGTCTTTTGTCATTCGCAGTTTACTAAAGACAGCTCAATACGTGAATCAATAATCTGTCAACATTTCAATCATTTGATTATTTTTCCTTAAAATAGAAAAAGTAGGACCACCACTGGCAGTTTTTAGTCACCAAAAATCTGATAACTGCTCTTTTTGCTTTGCACTATTCCGCTAAAACAATCAATCTAAGCTAGTCGATTACCCACCAAGCTAAGTGCGAGCATCAGTAAAGCGACAACAGAGAAAGTAACACACTGGAACAACTGCCACAACTTGATACGTCTGCTACACTGATCCAACAGGCACCTAAGACACAAAACAGGAGAGATCTAGCTCTGAAAATCTCTAGTTCCGGTGGCTACAGCGAAGGACCCGTGAGGGGGCTCAGCTCAGGCAGATTTTATTTCACAAGGACGTGTTTAATTATCGCATAATAATATCGCATTATTATCGTAAAACTATGAAAATCAGTTTCCAACCTAACAGCATACTGAAATTCACTTTGAATAAATGGTCCGTTCTTATAGATAACAACTCCCTATGTAACTAAAACGTTGTTCTGAAATTGTAAGCTTTGCCGAGTTTCAACTGTTCTTAAGGCAATATCAGTTTTAATAACGGATACCTGGAGTTCAGTTAACTTTGGCTATAAACCATTGCATGGCTAACCAAAATGCATGACTACTGTGGTTGGTAAAATGTTCTTCAGTCTTCAGTCCCAGCCTCTTAAACTGAGACTAACCGAACGTAATCAAGCGAAGAAAAGTCATGGGTCAGGGAGTATGAACACGCACTTGCTTCCAGTCTCCGCGCGCCACACTTCTTTCATGTTGCCAACACGTCTGGCACGGTCTTGAAGCATGGAGCCGGCGTAATCCTTACCTGATGAGGGCCCCCAGTATCTCAACGAGAAGAGACAAAAAGCCCGTCCACATTGCAAACTGCGTGGCGACTTGAACGGCGTTTACGAGCTGCTCCGGAGTAAATGCTGAAATTGAATGATACTGGATACAGCGGAAAATTGAAATGACGCCGGAAAAGAAAAATTAATCTAGAAAGAAGACGAGGGAAGAAGGAGAAGCAGCAGCAGTAGAAGATGAAGAAGAACAACAAGAAGACGAAAAAGAAGAAAACAACAGCAACAACAAGAACAATAACTGCAAGCAAAAACTGAAATAGTTTCATAACTCCGGTCAAACTTTCAAGTAAATTATATTTTGTGTTCTCAGTTTCGCTGATTAACTCGTTGCTGCTATCAGGCTAAATTACATCAAGATATTAAAATAATTTACCTGTTTCACAATGGATCGGTTCCTGTTTCGTGATTTTAATACCAAACCACTTTACAGTGCAGACTATAATTATGATCAACGTGACGAGAAAAGAGAGTGAGATGGCTGCCATCTTGATCCGACAAAACATCTTACTATGCAGGAATTCTCTTGCTTGAGTGAATTTGGAATTCTCGTGACGCGTACTCATCCAATCTAATACGTATTCAACGAGTTGGGAGGCTGTTGAAGGTTCTTCTACAGAGGAAATAAGTGGAAAACAAATGTTAAACTTAAAGAAATAGCACCAATGAAACTAAAACCTCGTCCACAATATGTCAGAGGAATTTGATTTGTTTGCTTTTAGGCCTACCGTTCACACCGAACCGTCACGAGAACAGGGGTTTTCTGAAACGCTCTTCAAACCGGAGAAATTTGAAAACAATGGCTTTGCGTTTTAGTGTAGACGAAAAACATTTTAAAAACGATGAAATCACTAGTAAGAATAATGTGTTTTTGTTGTCCGAGTTTTCCTCAAACACTAATCCAAAATGACGGCGTAGTGAAGACGGAAAACATTAATGCATTTTCAGAGTGTAAACGTCGTTTTCAAATTTCTCTGGTCTAGTGCGCGGGCTTGAAGAGCTGCTTATTTCTAAACGTTGCATTCAAATTAAACAGCAGACTGCCAGAATATGAAAACAGGGTTAACTGTTTTCATACATAACGAAAAAATCTAAGTATTCAACCCTGACCCAGCTATAACAACGCCGTCACAAACACAATCTTTCATTTGATGAGCCAATCAGAGCCCAGAGGAAAACTATACAACCAGGTCGAAAACGCACATGAGCCAAGTTGCTGTTTGCTCTGAAGGACATTGTAGAACTCGGCAAAACTCACTAAGCAAGCACAAGTCCAATGAAACTACCTGAACCTTAAATGAAATGCCCCAAAATTTCATTACTTGAAACATTGCTCATGCTAGCTTCCTCACCTTGCTGATGGGAAAAAAGGCAGATGACGGGCTACAGAGCGCAGAAGGTAGTGTAATGCTCAAATCTAACCTGGGTCAGTTTTACCTTTCGTTTGAGAGGTCGTCTCCTTAGAAGTCGCTGTCTTTTCGTTAGAAACACTGTTCCTTGTCTCCTCAACATCTGCAATTGAAAAAAAACGCCTCATTACTCACATACTGCATCTCTCTCAAGAAGAAGCATCCACCGACTTGGCGGAAAAAGCCGTCTGATCTTACCTTCACTTTTTTTCAAGTCTGGTTTCCCTTCCACAACGTCATCCGTGATGTCTTCTTGTCTAACTTCTGTATATTTAGGGGGAGTTTTGGTTTTTATCTCTGAAACACAATAGTTGTGAAGAGAGAAAAATACAGTGTTAGCCACTAACTTCTCGGCACTTTATACCATCTCTAAAATGCGTTAAAGAGCGTGCGCAAGGCTCAAAGTAACTAGAATTCAGGGCCTTGTCTTGTTGGGCTGCGAAAGTTTACGTCCACGTGAAAATTAGCACCCGTTTTGTAACAGTTTTATTGCGTTAAGACTTCACAAAGTGAACTGAAGAGAACCTGAAAATAACAGTTTACCCTAGGCTATGATAAAAAACACTTCAAACATATAAAAAACAAACAAGGGTGGTGAAGGATGTAGAAGATTGACACGGATTACAAACGACAAACTTGAAAAGTATAGGCTAAACTTTTCAAGATGTGTGAAGTAGGTCTTTTTGAGTTACTTACGCTGATTTGCCGCCTTTAAACAACTGGAACGCACGCATTTTTTGCAGAGGAAACATTGGATGCGAGAGAGAATACACTTGTCGTCCAATAATGACACACACAGAACGATTGTCAGCAAATTGAAGAAGTTGTAATTGCCAGTGAGAAGGATTAGCAGCTGCAAGAACACCTGAAATTGTACAAGGGACCAGTGAGACAAGAAAAACATGAAGCAAATAATTCAAAACTGTTACGGACAATTCTGCATCGCAAAGACCAAGATGGGCTACGGAAGGAAGGGAAGTTGAACCGATACTTTGGAAAGGAACTCTTTTGGGCTAAATCCGGGAGAGGAATAGTCTACATGCGTGCGAAGGAGACTACTGGGAGACGGAACCAAGACAACATTTATCAACTGCCACATATTTTTGGCTTCCCAAGTCCTCTCTTTCCCAACTACGCTCGTTGCTTGCCTCATGAAAAATGTTCAAAGTGACCTAGCCAATAAGTGCGAAGGTGTCATTCTTCTTTTTGAACCAATCAGATTGTAATTCAAAACCACTGTAACGCGACATTTCCCGCGCTTTTCACCGGTTTTAAGTTTTTTGGCGAGAATAATCGATCGTAAGCTAGTAAAGGTTTGGCGCATAAGTTGAATTATTCTTACCTCGCTACAGTAAACAAACACACGAAGAATTCGTACAGGAGCAAACGCCAGGAAAGGGATTCCAATCTCGATGACGTATCTAGGAAAAACAAAACTGTGAGAACGGCGGCTGGGGCTTGAAAGTCAAAACCAGAAAATTGGAGAAAAGAAAATTGATACTTCTCTTGGGAATTTTAGCTTTTAATGGGCGTTTTTTTTTTGCGCTTGCAAGACGTGAACGCAACTGTTCAGTGAGTTCATGAAGTGAAAACTTACGTCAGGACTACGCAGAGTCTGTGAAACCAAGCGGGAAGTTTCTGGAAATACCAAGCAACTGGAGTGGGGATGCACTGAAATAAGAAAAGAAAACAACGTCTCAACTTAGTAAGTACACTACACAGAGATTCTGTACGCACGATCTTTTGCCACACAAGTTCAAAGCCAATTGCTTCATAACGAGTCTTTTTGCCTTGTAACATTTTCGTAACAGAATTGCTCGGAGTAGTATCAAATTTTGTCATTTCGAAATGATTGTAGTAATCCTCTGCGAGACCTTTTAAGTGACCTGGCCAACATTATACTTCAACGAATCGTGCAACTTGTGTAGCAACGGTGCAACCAAACTACGAAGTTGACTACTGTACGTGAAAAAGGGAAAGCGAGAAAACCCATCAGAAGCTCATCAGAAAATGAGTATGGCCGATAATGGAAAGAACGAAAAAGGATTTATTTAACTCTTTTACAGCGTATTTCATTACTTTCCTACGGCTTCAATGTAAATCAGTGTTGAACTGTTTGAATTCGTTCGTTCATTCCCACCTGTGATTCATAATGCCAGTTAAGAGCACTGAGATCCCACCATGTTGTGTCCATGTACGTCAACTTAACAACCCCTGAAGCAAACATCAAACGAAACAAAAGCCACTTCACCAACCACAGAGTAACACTATCATGATGCCTTGATGTGTTTCTGTAAGTAAAAAGGCCAAGTACTTCTGTTAGTGCGTAATATACACAGAAATGACAAACAAGCGCTGACAAAATTATGAATGAACAGCAGTGAAATAAAAAGTTAAACAACTGATAGACTGCAAAACATACCTATCAACCAACTGAGCACCTAAGTGACAAAATAACCCTGTAACTGACCCACTGACCACTGACCACTGACCACTGACCACTGACCAGTGACCACTGACCAGTGACTGACTGTCTGACTAACTGACTGCCTGACTGGCCACTGCCTGCCTGGCTGCATGCTTGGCAGACTGACTGGCTGATGGAATAACAGATGGACAGACAGACTTTGATCTACAGCTGTAAATACTTTCATTATACCTGAACTGCCTGCACTTAAAGAATGTGTATTTGCCACATTTCCAAGGAAGCAGAACAATGTTCCAAGGAGCTACCAAGAAGGCCAGAAAACCTGATTCCCACAAAAGTGCATCCCTAAAAAAAAGTTTGGAAAATCAACTGTGATGAGTTCTGGTAGAGGGTCTTGTAAATGGTAGGCCAGCATGGACAGTAACCACGTACAGCATACATATAGTGTTCAAGAGCTCAGAGCTAGTAGATTTTAGCAGATTCTGTCTGTCACTTGCCCTCCAATAGGCAAAATAAAGTTTCTTGGGAAGATGTTTGAGGAAATTCAAATTACAGAGGTACTGTTAGTAAGAATTAATTTTTGGGAGCTTTTTCAATTTTTGGGAACATCTTTTCAATTGTTTAATTACTTTATAAAATGCATCTATTAAATTGCCTGTATAGTGTAAATAGGGAGGGGAGGTGGCCTCATGGTTAGTGAGCTTGACTCCGGATCAAGCGGTCCGGGTTCGAGCACTGGCCGGAGACATTGTGTTGTGTTCTTGGGCAAGACACTTAACTCTCACAGCGCCTCTCTCCACCCAGGTGTATAAGTGGGCACCAGCAAAATTTAATGCTGGGGGTAACCCTGCAATGGACTAGCATCCCATCCAGGGGGGAGTAGCAATATTCCTAGTTGTTTAATGCTACAGAAACCGGGATAAGCTCCGGCCTGATGGGCCACTTAGGCTCGTATGCAGACTTTACCTTACCTACATGTACCATAGTGTAAATAAAGAATTGAATTCAACTGAATTGGGCTACTAAGAATGATTTTGGACTAGTACATTAGAGAGCTTGCTGGGAGGACAAACCCAAAAAATCTGGTTTCTTTGCACCCTAAATTTTAATTTTTACTCACCATTGATAACGTAGGAATATCTGGCCAACCTATCAAAATGTCATAATTAATATTAAATATTTTTAGTTGTATCATATCGATGGATATTACATTATAGCGGTCAAAATCAGGACTCAACAAAACTTACAGGTAGCATGGAGTAGTAAAGAAACCACAACATCAGGTAACCAAGGCAGTCCCTGCACCTCTGGGACACAAGCAGAATAGTCGACAGTGAAATGCCAATGATACACAAGAACTCCATTCCAGTGGGCATGTCCAGGCCTAGGTATGGGGTCATCCATAAAAGTGTGGGTGTGCCTCGAAAGAGCGAGCTGAATGATGTATCCATAACTAAGGAAACACAACCAATCACAACTCAAGTTTCAAACCAGCCTCATTTAATTAGGTTAGGATGTCAGCCAAAAACTTGTTGGCTTCATTTTCAGCTGTAAAGAAGTGCTGATAAATGTTGGGCAAAAATGTTGGACCAAAATGTTAATGTTGATCAATGCTGGACAAAAATCCTTCGCTATTGTGGAGACTTGGTGTCACTTTGAAAAGGCAACCATTGCTGGATCTTTATTTGTAGTTAGTCTTCTTAAAACAGTTTGTTTGAGATGGCAGTCAGCAGAATGTCCAGAAATAATTGCCGATGTGTCCAATTACTGACACTAACAAACTAATTTCTGGTAGGTTACATATACAGCTAAAATGAGCAAGTTACCATGGCAACTGTTACAAGACTTCATACAGTTCTCCATCATCCATGCTATATTCCTGTCGCACTCTCCTGAAGAAGCCCACAAAGAGCATGAGGCACTCTTATCTGTGCACGATGATACTGAAACAAAGTAAGTATACTGATAATCAACCTTTTTCATATTTACCGACAGCTAAAATGTAACTGGGTTTCATTTGTAAACTCTAAATGGTTTTCTTAACAAAATAAGCTTATCAGCTTAGAGGGTATTGTTTTCAATAACATTTCATAATATACATGAGAAAACATGATAAAAGTATCATTTTTAGTAGTAAATTTTTTTGTGAACTTACAGTCATGCAATACGTAACTTGCAGGGAGTATTCCATTATTTCCATAAAGACCTGTGTAACACAATATTATTACAAGCAGCCACATTTGGAAGCACAATGATCCATTAAGACCTGACAGCCCCGATCTATTTTTTAGGCTGTCAGTGACTGTGAATGATTGAAAAAGCAGTCAAGTAAACAAAGAACAAGGGGGCTCTAGCAGAGATTTCGAAAATGATCTCTCTAGGCCAGCCTAGGTGTTACCAAGGGTGAGAGGCAGAGGAAGAAATGATATTATAATTGGTGGATACATGGTGGAAGTAACTTGAGTCAGCAGGTCTTGAATAATTTGTGTGACTATAGATGCTTAAGCAGTTATTGACATTATCATGGAATTTTTATTCTTTGTTTGTAGTTAGGACGTTAGGTAGCTAGGTGATTATCATCACTCTCTTCTGAGTTCCTAGCTCTCCTCTGGGAGAATGGGGCCATGATTATCATGTGTCCATGTGTCTATCAGAGGCCCTATGCGCCAACTTGGTGCCAGGGGACAGGTGAAGGTGATGCGTCCATCAGTCTATTTATGATTATCATAAATAGACTGAAGGAAATATTGTGTATAAATAATGTTATGGAATTGTATCATATCATAACAGATATTTTTCTTTGAGTACTTGACACTCACAGATTGATCTGTGGCCCCTCTGACAGGTTGTTAGTCCATGCCATGGAAGACAAGGAAAGAAATAATCAGTTGGGTTTACATATATACATGCATACACCTATATAGCTGGATCTTGGTTTTGGATGTCCAGGGATTAGGAAGAATTAAAGATATCATAAAGCGGCCCAAACAGCCTTTCCATACCCTCATTCCTCATACCCTAATTTACACTCTCTCAGATATCTACGAACTAATGCACTACAAAGACTCCTATCAACAAATAAACTGACCTGGTATTTGCACGTACAGTGAGGTAAAAGCAAATAAATAGATCGCTGCCATACACCACAGAAAACTTTGTCGAACAACCTGTTGGCTCTGCTTCATACCAGTAGCCGCCATATATTTCTCGATCTCGCTCGAAGCCAAGATGTAATGGATCCGATTCGGTATTGTACCTGGATAGATAGATAGATAGATAGATAAACTTTATCTACTCTAAGGTTTTTTCACTTGTCTTCTGTGAAACAGAACACGAGTGGATTTCAAAACGGGCGCCAAATAACATTGTTAGCGGAAATTGTCGTCGAAACAATGAAGGTGACATTCAGCTGTTTCTTGCTTACATGAAGTGACTCGTCAATATGCTCCCAGTGACTCAGGGGAAATCCAAAATGGCGGGCTATGGCAAACAAGTGCTCGTGAGAAATGCGTTTTTATGGTTCATGTCTGCGATCTATCTGTTCGCTTTTTCTTCTCTTTACATTCAGATACCAGGTTAGCTCTTTAGTTGGGCTTAAAAGTTTTCGTTCCTATTTTAAAGATGAAAAATTAAATTAATCTTTTTGCGCGACAACAATGCAGGTCTTTACGGTCGGAATGGAGTTCTTCCCGCCAAACTTGCTCTAAGAGAAGGTAAGAAATCTAGCTGCATGATAATTCCCGCTTTTATTATATCTCAATTTTTCTGCCGTATAAAAATAGGTGGAGTACTTTAGTTAGGAAGCTGGAGACCAGCTGCTCAAACAAGCTCAAGTATTTACGCGCATGAATAGCCTCTTGTTATGTTTTTCAAAGTGTATCATTGTTATCAACACGTGGGACGTGTTACCTACGACGAATGATTTTTTCCTTTAATGGCTTCTGAAGTGTTATTCTAGCTAGCCAGAGACATATACTTTCCTTAAGACATTTTAAGAATATTTATTTTTAATTAATCTTTACACTTGGAAATTTGGACATTTGATAATAGGACATTCCATTGTTTTATCCATACCCCCTTCCCCACCCTATGAAGGGTGGAGTCTGACAGCCAAGTTGTTTCATTGTCAGTGCCCCTGAAGTTTGCAACTTAGAGGTTTAAAATTTTGTTGGCTCCTTTGAAACTTTTTTTGACAGTCCCTGTACTGTACCAGAGGGTGCTCTCCATAAGGGGTGGGGAGTAGGGAAGGTGCAGATAAGAAATGGAATGTCCCAATTTTATTTATCTGTTCAACCACTCCTCCCTCCTCTCCCTTCCTTATACAAAAGGATGACAGAATTTTACTTAGATGAGTACTTAGATGAGTAGTAGCCCTTCAGACAGTGTTGCTTAAACATGTTTCATTTAGACTAAACATAATTTGAGACATTTCTTTAGTGAGCTCATCACTGGAACAAAACTTCTGGAGCAAGCCTACACTACTTTGGTTCACACCAAAACTTGGACTAGACACAGAAACAGGAATGGAGTTGCTGTGCTTGGTTGGAATGCTCCTCTCATTACTTGCCATGTCACTTAAGTCCTTTAGAGGCTCAATCACCTTTTCTCTTCTTTGGTTTCTCTACTTTTCCTTGTATCAGGTAAATGAAAACTTATCTCTCTAAAAAAAGGTTTTGATATTCAATAAAAAAACTAGTAGGCCTACTAGGTTTGATGTCAGCTGCTCTAGCAAGTCCAGTATACATTTCTCCCCAAGAAGTTACTGCTGGACATGCAAGTGGCAAGTAATGTCTGTGATGTAAATTCATAATTTAATTCATCCCAGAGCGCAAGTATCAGATAAAGGTGTCACATTAGGCAATAAATTAAGTCTTCCTTTATTTTCAGGTGGGACAGACATTTGTGTATTTTCAGTGGTACGTTATGCTTCTTAAAACTATTAATTCTCCTTACTCACATCTGTGTATCTTGCATTTCTTTTTTTAGTTTTGTTAGTTTCATGAGGTTGGTGGTAGATGACAGATGATTGCAAACTGTCTCTCCACAGTTTTCTAAAAGTATTGTTAGAAGAGAATATGGTAGTTTTAGATCTCATTTACTAAGTAGAGAAATAAAACTCAATTTCTTTCAGGGATATTCTTCTTATGGAGACAGGAATTTTGACAATCCTTGTATCTCCTCTGAATCTGAATCTATTCAAGTCACAGAAATGCAAGTAAGTGTTGATTACATTGAGTCTGGTAACAAATTCATTGAGCATTTAGCTTATAAAATAGTTAGGTACATTTTATTTTATTTCTTTTAGCCATAGTATGTTGGGCATTCAGTTTTGAACTTAACCTGATTGCAGCAACGTTGATGTTGAGTTTACTGTTACAGATCTGAGAGACACCATGATAACATCACTCTGTGGTTGGTAAAATGGTTGGCATTCAGGCTGATGTTCTGTTCTGGAGTTGTTAAACTTTCCAGTAGATGTCCCACATGGTGGGGATTGACGGCTCTGGACTGGCATTATGAGTCACAGGTATATTGTTATTCACCCTTTGTGACTTTTTCCCTCTAACCAAGATTTTTCTTGTAACAAATTTCCTTTTTTATTTTGATGTTCACTGTGACAAACAAGGTAGATGACCGCTTCAGCCTTGTTGAATAATTCTGAAAAGAGTGTACAGTTGTTGTATTTCTTTATCTCCTGAAACAAACCAATGTTTAAGATAATGGTATAATATTACAAGACAGAAAAAATGGTCTTTAAAACTTAAAGCATTTTCCGTTTGCTTGCAGTGTATTCCCACACCACTGGCTTGGTATGCTCACCAGCTTCCAAAATGGTTTCAAAGGCTCAGTATAGTACTCACGTGAGTAGCCATTGAGGCTCATCATTTCTTGTAACATAAAACCACTCTGTGTAGTACTGGTCCATCAAAGGTTATTTTCAGCAATCAAGGGAGATCAAAATAGTGAGAGTGACACAGTCCACAAATGCAAATGTCATCTGTCAGAACCAGTTCAAATTGTCAACACAGTCAACTTGAGTTTTAGTTCAGTTGATAGAAATAATATCAACTCTTATGTACAGTCATGTCCATTACTCTCAACTAGATTTATAAAACCAGAAGAACAATAAGGTCCACCTGAAACTAGAAGTATAAACAATACTTTGAGGAGGGTTGGAAAGTTGTCCTATGAAGTCCACTGGATCCAATGGAAACACATTAATTCCAATGGAATCTCCAGAGGTCTAGTCGTGCAATGAGCCAAAACAAGCACACTGCAGTCAATATGAGTATGCTACACATGTAACATAAGTCATTCTTAAAACCACAAGTCAAGACACCCCTAAGTCAAGACATATGTAACATTACTGGTTCTTAAAAACATGAATCAAAAGAAACGAGAGACTCATGTAATATTTTTAAAGCGATGGGTCAAAAAAGAGTGCTACACATGTGACATAACTCAGTCTTAAGTCATGAAACCACAACATCTCTTGTTGTTAAACCCATGAGTCGAAACTAGCACAATGGACATAAAACCTTCAGTCCCTCTTCAAACAAGCACACTAGTACACATAAGACATAACTCATGAGAGCATGAGTAGAGAAATCAATCTAGGCATGCACACTTGCGTTGTCATCTATGATTGTTTGAATCAGCCAATTTCAGTTTGAAACAATATTGCATTTCATAAATGATTGAGTTTTGTTGAGCTATCATCTCACTGCCCAATTCCTGATGATTACTGTTAATGACAGTTGAACAAACCTTAAACTCTTTAATTCTTTTTTTATTTTTCTTCTGGTTTGTTCTAGTATTTTCAAATTTGTCATTACAGAAAATGTCTTCTGCCAGAGAGAGGATTTTTTAAGACACTCTGCTCTCACCCCCTATAAAGTCCAATTAAGCTTCACAGATTTCTTTAATTTTTTTGTCATACACTCTCCCCCCCTCCCACCCCCCCTCCAACCTCAGGAAATTGCATTTCCTCCAGTGGGGAAAGTATTTTCTGGAACAATGTATGTAGATGTATCACCCCAATTTTTTTCTGCTAGTGAATTTATTGTGTTCTTTTATTTTAAAGATAAGGCTTTTGCAATGACCTTTACTTTTTTCTATTCTTTATCATTTTTAATTTCAGATATGTAATTTTAATGCCATTGTCTTGGTTGTTTTTTGTTCCCATTCGATCCTTGAGGATCTTTTCATTTTATTCTCAGGTAATTTAATACCATGTTCATCATTATCAGGCCAAAAATATCAGTAATTATTTGTTGTTTATGGAAGTAAATATCGCTTGTTCATGTAATAAGTATGTCATCAGACTGAGTGTACAATTTAGGCTTTACCCAAGTTAACTGGCAGTCTCTTCATTAAGCACAGTACTGTCAGCTGTCATGTTAGGCTGCATGGAGAACTCCTTGTAAGTTCTGTCTGATCTGGAAAAGCTTAATCAGAGGATTACTGTTCTGTTTCATAAATGTTGGTAAAATTCTCCCTATAATAATATTATTAGTACTGTACAGTTGATACAAATTGGAGTCATTTGTTGTATTTCTAGTTTAGCCAGAAATGGTCAGAGCCATCTCAAAAGCCACTTAACACTAACCCAGGATTAAAAGTTAACCAAAGTGTCAATTTTTCGTGGATAAAAATAATGATGCTTGTCACTTCTACTGTTTTGTGTAGTTTGAGATTACTCAAACTCAAAACCAAAGGACAAACAATACAAACAGAGAACCCGACTGAAAACCTACAAAAATGAAATCAAAATTCTTGCTCCAGGATAATCCTGGGTTAGCTTAATTGTGCTTTGGAAAATCCAGCCCTGGTGAACATTTCAAGGGATTTTAATTTGCCAAAATAATTAGATGGTGTCTATAACATTGAATTCACATGACAAATTGCTGTAATAATATTTTCTCTGTTGTAATTAGATCTTCTTTCAAGTCTTGATCATTCTTACTGGAAACTACAACTTCTTCAACCTTCTTGCAATTGCCCTATTGTTGGCAGTTCTGGACGATGAGCATTTGTTGATGATTCTGCCATCTTGGCTTGGTGAGGAAACTTGCATACATGAGTCACCAGGCTACGTGTATTAGTTAATTATTTTCAGTTGGATATTTTGGCTCTAATCTTAAAAATATTTTTGGTTAGGTTCAAAACTCTTCATCTATATTTAGAGGATATTACGTGGCCGCACAAAGATGGGAAATTTCTCTCTAATGTTGAAAAATATTTCACTCATTCACTGCACTCACTTGTGAAATATTTTTCAACATGAGAAGAGAAACTTTGAATCTCTAAGTGGTTAGTAATGTTCTATAAACAATTTAATTATGAGCTCTTGTGAATAATCTAATTGTTTTAGTAGAAATCTACCATTCAGTCAGAACTTTATGTAGTAAATTCTCTCCACTGGCGCCAAATTAAAAAGCAGCCAATATGTTGTTAACAAGAAAACGCTGCTATGCTACTCACTACCTATCCAAGAATAGATAGTGCATAGCATAGCCAATCAGAGAACAACATTTGGGATAGAATGCTAGTAGATTTATACTAACTAGTATTATAATATTAACACCAATGAAACACCACACCATTTAACTTTCACTGCAGAACCCATGATTTATCATGTTACCATAGCAATGGTGATCTTAACACCTGTAAAAATAATGCGTTATTCTTACTTGTAAAGATATCATGTTTTCATGTGAAAGCTCACATGGTATTGCATCGGTGTTTATATAATAATCTCACTTATTATATGTTAGGATAAAATAAATCTGTTGGCGATCTGTTAGGAGAAAAAGAAAGTATTGGCACTTCTCTTTTTGGGTACTTACCTGCAAACAGTGTAAAATCCAACATAGAGGTGACTAAGTATTTTATGATTGTCAGTTATCAATGTAATATTGTTCACTTTGGATAAATCTCTTTCTGCCTATATTGTTTCTCTTAAAGTTGGAAGCTCCTGTGTTGTATCAACCCAAAGAAGTAAAGCAATTAAGGTGCTTAGGAGAACTGTCGCATGTGGAACACTAGCAGCTGTAATCTCTTGGACTGTCAAGTTATTTGCATTAGAGATTTCTCACAAACATGTTTTAAAGTCAAAGATAAGTAAGTACCAAATTTGGTTGTGTTTAATTTGCACCCAGTAGCCAGGGATTTCGTTAAGAGTTTGGTACTGAGCAAACTGACTGACTGTGAAGATGATTTGAACCATTTGGTTTGACTCCCTGGTTCTTCTTCAAAACACAGTTTTAAATTGTGCTCTGTTTGTTTGTCAGATTTTTCCCAAGGTGCATTCTTCAGAGCTGTAGATCAAGCTGTCCCACTCACCATATGGCTTGGCATTCTCTCACTAAGTGTAGAAATTGTTGCTTCAATGATAGGGTGAGCTGTCATCTTGTCATCTCACTGCTTTTCTGATTTTGTTTGATATTTGCTAGATGATATGATGTCAAGATTTAAATATATTTTTAAGCATATACCATCCAGTATCTCAGTTTTGTTTACTGATAAGTGTATTTTAGTTAGACTGTGTTTTGAGGCCCTGAGGGGTCATTCACTCTTAATTATATGTGCCAATTTTTTTTGCAGATGCATAATGGAGAAAGGCGTGTTCAGTAAGTTGTGGTCATTACTGCAGTGGGCAATCTTTAGTTTTGCAACTCTTGGAATGTTTGCCATAAGCTTGGTAAGAATTTTAATCCTAAAAGAGATAACAGTACTACACATTAATAAAACTATCTCAACTTTGGCCAAACATTACAAAAATATAATGAACAAATGAGAACTCAGGCAGATGCAAGTAACCCAAATCCAGAAAATGTGGGCAGGTTACATCCAATTCTGAAATTGAATCTGATTGGTTGAGTGGCTGACATGGATTTTTTTTTAACCAATCTTTAAGGGTAGTCAAGCAAAGCCCATGTTTTTAGCTACACCAATCGACCAGTGTTTCAGAGTGTAACCAAGATGTGATGTCTCAACTGAATGCTTTTTCTCTGTGTGTGGAACATTTGCCAATAGTACTGAGCAATTTCTTTGCTTTATTCCAGGTTCCCTACACAGATATCAGCCACAATGCAAAGTCCAATTTATGGCCTGTGATAAAGAGATGGCATCAGAAAACAGATACGTTTGAACTTGTCAATGCATATGGATTATTTAGAAGGTGACTTGCCTGTTGACAGAAGCATTTTTGTGCATCAAAAGTTTGTTTTCAGTCCTCGACCGTGCATACTTGAAAAGACATTAAACAGTGTTTACACTGGTTAGCCCTGTAATGAATCATAAGTGTGGTGTCTTTACACTTAAAAAACAGGGGATTCCATGAGGGCCTGACACTAGGCAAATTGACTGGACGTGAGGATGATTTTGCCGCCTGGTCTGACCATCTAGAGGAATGTTTTTCTTAGAAGAAGTTCGATTTAAATATTTTTGCCAGCCTGTGAAAACAAGCTGCGAGATCTGACCAATTAGGGGGTTTCTGGGTATAGGATATTAAGGTAAAACTAATGGGATAAGGTAGGTGGGGGTGGGGTGGTATTATCGGGATATGGGATACTAAGATCAGAAGGTGAAACAGGATATCGAGTAGTAAAATCATCAATTTTTGCAATTTCAATTAATGGACCACGGGATATTTAGGCAAAGAATCCACACGGTGTGGTGTACTCGAGACTGTCCGTAATCAGACCTCAGTTGTCATCCTGTTGAAAACATTAATGAAACCACCCTGGAAAAATTCTTTTAAGTACGGTTTCTTTATTTTGTCTTTCGTCTCTTAGTATGACTGGAGTTGGTGGACGACCGGAAGTCATCATAGAAGGCAGCAACGATCTTGAAGGACCATGGATGGTACCGTTTTGGTTCTTATTTGTCAGCCCAACTTTTTTGTTTCACCTGAACTTTTGTAGGAGTCATGGAGAAAAAAAACAGAAAATTGGCAAAGCCCTTGTGAAGATATCTTCTCGATATGCCATAATAAACAAATCAAAACTGTGTTGGTTGAACTGATGACATAGAAAAACGGTTGCAATTCATTTCTTTACTTTTTACATCAGTTAATGTAAAAAAAAGAAAGAATTACATCTCGTTTACACGGAGTGAACTAGCGTCATAGTTTTTTAAAGCTTTTAACTGAAAAGGGTATTGGCTTACCAAATTGAATTTACCAAACTGAATTCGAAAAGCTTTGAAACAAACCCTAGCCCATTTTAGCATGAAGTTTTTTTTTATCTAAGTGGCTCTCACATTGCCTTTTTTAAATTATTCAGGAATACAACTTTCATTACAAACCTGGTAATGTTTCCGAGTCTCCACCAATAGTTGGTAAGTTTTATTCTTTGTTTTCACGCCAAGCGCGGGAAAACGTCAAGCTCTGGGAACGAGCTTGGGGAAACCGTGCAGCCAGTGACAAGCGCAGGAAAACGAGGTAGCGGTGATAAGGGCGGGAAATGTGCAAGCGGCGACAAGGGTGGGAAATGTGCAATCGGTGCCAAGCGCGGGAAAATTAGCTAGGGGTGACAAGGATGGGAAATGTGTAAGCGGTGCCAAGCGTGGGGAAACATGTAACCAGTATCAAGGGCAGGAAAGTCACCGTAATCCAGAGTAGACTACACATTTATTCTGATTGGCTAGTTATGAGCCAATCGGCTAGTTCGAAAAATACCAAGGTAAGGACAGTTGTTGGTGGAATTCTTGTTGTAAGAATTCTCTTGTTTTATCTCTTTTCAGCCCCTCACCAGCCTCGCCTAGACTGGCAGATATGGTTTGCAGCGCTGGGAAGCTATGAATACAACCCCTGGTTCGTTCATCTTGTCTACAGGCTTCTCCAGGGACAGCAAGACGTTCTGGATCTCTTGGCTAAAAACCCCTTTCCCCACCGAGCCCCTATATACATTAGAGCCCAGCTTTATAAGTACCATTACACGGAGTTACCGAAAAATATTACCTCGCTGTCTGATGTTTTACATAACAACAGGTTAGTGGAAAGAAGCAAAACTCCAGGCAAACCGCTTAATTGCCAGCTCTACAGTGTCTACAGCTTATGACGGTTTTGTCAAACAGACGGCACACGAATATAGAAAGTCATCCATCCTTCCTTTGGATATTGAGTGTATGCACTGCCAAATTCTCAGTTGAAACTGACATACAAAATGATTTTTCAGTCTTTGAGGACAATTTTTATGGAAAGGACTGGTAAGTTCTAATTCTGTGGTTTTTTGTTTCTTGTGTTTACCTTGAAGACTGGTGAAGCGCTGGTGGTGGAGAGAAAATGTCAGAGAGTACTTGCCGATCGTGGCTGTCAATGAACCTTCACTGATCAACTGGCTCAGTCAATATGGTTGGGCTAAGGTTCGTAAAGTTCGCTGTGATGTTTTACTCTTTATTGTGTAAATGTGTTCAGTTTAGTTTGTTTTGTGAAGCCCTCATTTATATGACATTGACTGTCTGCTTGACTGAGTGACTGAGTGACTAATACTAATGGTAATAGTATACCTTTATTGCGTCTTACTCTCCAAAGGCTTGACTGACTGACTGACTGACTGACTGACGGAAGGACGGACGGACGGACTGACTGACAGATTGACTGACTGGCTCATTCACTGACTCATTGACTGACTCGTTGACTGATTCATTGACTGACTGGCTCACTGACTGTCTGTCTGTCTGTCTGTCTGATGGACGGATGGACAGAAGTAGGCCACAGTAGACCTTCAAACGGTAATTCTGAACATAAGTTACTACGATAATCAGTTGAGTAAGGCGCGATAAACGTTTGGGCGCCCGGCTTAAACGTTCAACTTGTGTTAGTGTTAGTTTAGGTTATTGAACTCGTCACCAAAATTCAGATAAGAACAGATTAATTTAAATAGACAAACAGCTAACTTGAAATATGCAAATAACTAAATTCAAAGCTTCGTCGCGCCTTACTCAACTAATAATCGTTATAGGGGCGACAGAATGTCTTCCGTTGTACGCGTTTGTTTGAACTCTTCTCAGCCAATTCCTAAAATTTCTGTTTACGTTTCTCATAGAATGATGCTTGGCCTGAGCACCCATGGGGACGACTGTACAGAGCAATCAGATACCTCCGTTCAATCGTCCGAAGACTCGATGCAGTTAGATTCATGATGTCACTATTTGCATGTGGAGTTTATATGGGAGCTTTTAATCGATATCTGTCTCGAAAGCAAAGATTATGAAACAAGAGTGGACTAGACATTTGACTCGTTGTGGTTAAAGAAAAGTTTGTTTCGATAGTCACTTAAAAATTGCATTTCCATAGTAAACAAAGGCCCTGTCCACACAACGCCGCAGGAATACAATTGAAAATGGAGCCGGTTTTACTCTGAAAATACATCAAATATTTTCCGTCCATACCACGCCAAAGAAAATTGATTACGTAGCAATCACTGGTCATTTCGGATTCGTGTTTGAGGAAAACTCGACTAGAGAAATTATCGCGATGCCATTGCTTTCGAAAAGATCCGATTTCAGAATTTTTTCCCTCTACACGAAAACGAAAAGTCGGACGTTTCAAGTATTTTCTGGTTTGCAGAGTGTTTTCGAAAAGCTCCGTTGTCGTGACGGATTAGTGTGGGCGATAGGCCTAACAGTAGTTAAATGATTATTCAGCTTGTGTGGTAGATACTAAACAATTGTTCACCTCAGTGTCGGTGAAAGTTATGGATATTTACCTCAACTTCGGTAAATAATTGTTAGATCTCATGGCTGTTACAACAATTACATACATCCTCATTGTCCACGAGGAATTCTACAGAGTAATTTAAAAAAATTGATATATATACAATTCATGGTTTCTCTCGAAAAACTGAGATTAGTGATAGTTTAGACGGAATATATAGCAACGAAATCAGCGAATGTTATAAATCTCAAATATTACGCAATAAAAAAATAAGTGTGCTGAAAACGCAGAGTACAACTGTTGCTTGGTAATACAAACCCGTTAAATTCGTACAGCGTGATCGCCTGGGTAAGGGCGGTTCAGGAAAAGAACATGTAGGCGACTGATTTCGAAATATGACATTAAACTGCGTCGTGATACAGTTTGGTCCTTTATTTTTCAGGAGGTATTTTACAAGGATTACAGTAGTTTTACAACAACAACAAAAGCTTTATTTATCCCTTATTTTGTTATTAATTGATTACATAAGGTACAATGATAATTAAATTAAAATAAGGGTAACCTGAAATAACCTGAAATAGTTAAAAAAAAAATGCCAGATATCCAGTTAAATTCATATATTACAATTTGTAGTACGTTTGCCAGCCTTGTTTTAGTACTAAAACTGAGGACAAAACTTAAGCTGAAACCAATGTCCGTGTTGTTTTCAAATTTGTGTGATAACCTTTCTGGGTAAGTAGCTTTGAAGGTGATTTCTTAAGTTAGAATTTCGCGAAAAATGGCTTTAGCATGGAAACGAGGCTCAGAATAATCAAGATCGCCTTATTAATACTTCAGATAATTAAAAAGAAAGAAACAATTTTTATTTCTCCTCGGAGAAAGAGGAAACACGCACACAATTAACCAACGGTGTCGTTCACATAAAACATGTAAATCCAAGATGGAGTCTCCCTTGACAGGTGCGTAGGTCTCATTTGTGCTAAAATTTTGGTTGCTTATAGAAACGTGAAGGGTTTTAATAGGATAAATAACCAATAGGAATCTAGATAAATGTTAAATGAAAACAAGTAACTAGACATTAAGCTGAAAGTGACGATTTTAAACTTACAGACCTTCCTGACAGGCGTCCGAGTACAATTCGTCATTTTATACGATAGCTGTAGCAGCAGATGACACAATAAGAGAGTTTGACAAATTTGGAGTTTGAAATGTATTAAAGGAAAATTAAATTAAATAATTGTCCTTTGATATGAAGGCCATTTCAAACATTGTCAAAGACGACTTCAGTCTTAATGACTTAGCTGACTTACAATGACCAGCCTACATCTCATTGACCTCCCACATATCCCTCATTAATAGGAGCACGGGTTTCTCTCTTGAAAATCGACAACATAAAAAAAAAATACGACAGCATCAGTTTATATTTTGATTTATTCCACTGCAGTTCTGTGGGAGGCGTGCATTTCTATGAAAAGTATAAACAGGGAAGGGTTTGGACGTCGCGGCTGAGCCTCCCCAAGTCCCACTCGCCCTTTACGGACTAATTCCAAAGACTTCCTTCACGGAATATCTGCAACCTTTGTGTGCTGTATGGATTTTTCTTCTTATTATTTTTTTTTTTGCTGGAATCAATCCTAAAACCGTAAGGCATGCAGTGTTTTGCGGTGGTGGGCGGATATGTTTGCAAAAATACGCGTAACACGACACTCCAGGCCTCGTTCTACAGCGCAATGTACGAAGAGATTGGGTTCTAGCAAACAGAACGATGAAAATGGTGGCGGCTTCTGGAGATAGAAGCACCTTAGAAAATGTATAATTTTAGTTTACTAATTTATTTTATTTCCCTTGGAATTTTATGGTCACAACCACTCTGCAAAGGAGCAACACATTGGATAGTTACGGAAGATGGAAGAATTCAACAGCAGGTACCAGCGTTAAACAATTATCTGTTAAATGATCACTGAATTATTCACGAATTTACCTGTACTCGTCGCTTATGTAGTGCCTTAAGCCATAATTACCCTGGGTTTTTAATTTATTTTTCATTGCACATGTCTTTGATTTCACTTTCTGTGGATAGCCTGACGTGTAACTGAAAGATCGTGTGCGTCATTGGATTTTTATAGTGATTGATCGTATGTTCGATGACAAGATGTCTACAACTGAGCTGCTCGGGCAGATCTGAATGCATAATGATATGTAAAACTTAAATTGTAACCAAGCTAGCTAAATTTATACTCTCAACTTAGGTTGATAGTTAACACTGTTGTTTTTCCTTTTTTAAGTGAGTGAATCAGAAGTAATTATTTATCCCTGAACAAAGAATATTTTAAACGAAACGTAGCATTCTTGTAGATTTCTTGATTACGCTGCTACCCTAGCCTGCAGAGAAATATTAAGTTTTGTGTATGAATAATATGAACAGAGAACCTCACTTTGGTGTGTGTAAAATAATGATTCCTAACAAAAGGGGCGATTAGCTCAATTTTTAATGATTTAAAAACTGAAATATTATTGTATGTTAGTATTTTGGTACTTTCATTAAGAAGTCTAAACAGTAACAAAAGACTATAAAATTCGTCACTAAAATTGAGTGATATAAAATTTGCTAAAATTATCTGCTATTGGTGTACTGTTGATAAGAATCAAACAACGAAGAACACAATTCTCACTTGTAAGTTCTCATCAGAAATCAGTGTAGGATGACATGAAGACATATTTACCAGGAGTTTTAATGAATTTTATGCGCACTTTTATTGCTTGATTGATCAGCCCCACCAGGCAACAATTAAGCAGTCGCTGCCCACTCTCCCACTAACCAGAGGCTACTTTTCCTTCATGCTTTATTTCTTTACACTTAACTCAAACGATGTAAGAAAACACTTACAGGTGTAAACACTGGTCCCTTAAGAAACAGTAACTTGGTTTTGTTTTCCCTCAAATCTTGATGTTTCCCTCAACTCCATATCAGGAAACATCAAGATTCCTAGGAAAACAAGTTACTTACTGTTATATATAGCACCTCTCTCCAAGGTGTATGAATGAGTGTGTTCAGCTAACAGTACATCACCTTAAAAAGGCCACAGGGTGAGATATCTAAGTAGTATATTCAGATCGGAAGAGCACACGTCTGAACTCCAGTCACACTTGAATCTCGTATG
>OMLO01000376.1_pt1 | contig 28348 bp, 25 predicted proteins | sample 1674811 | NCBI WGS metagenome assembly OMLO01 (sample SAMN06265003, study PRJEB25207) | coral metagenome | isolation source: Coral host | place: Mexico:La Bocana,Puerto Morelos, Mexico | collected 2008-11-13
ACAAAAACTGGTTGGTGGTTGAACCAACCCATCTGAAAAATATGCTCGTCAAATTGAAAATCTTCCCCAAATCGGGGTGAAAATAAAAAAATATTTGAAACCACCACCTAAAAGACTGTCTATTTGTTGACTGACTGCATTCCAAGCCACTCGCTTCGAACCTTCTTGGCAGCCCGGATGTATTCGTGGCCCTCCCGATCTTCCACGACTTGGAACCGTGGGTTCCCTGCCTGTGCCGGCATTTTTTGATGGGAGGCAACTCCCACCAGGTGCGACAAGGTTCAGGAAATCCGAAATCCCATGGGGAAATCCTAGTCCCCTTCAGTCCTCTCGGCCGCGGTCGTATCTGCTCCAATCCAACATTTGCCTGCAACAAATTCTCACAGCAGCCCAGTGATCCAAAAAATATCACCAGATCCACAAATTTTGATCATGTTGCCAGCTCCACATACCATTTTTCATGCCTGGATGCCACTCATACAATACAAATGGAACGAAAAACCTCTCCTGAACAAATGTGCACTTTCGTGCAGCCGCGATCTTCGCACAATTCTCTGCACATCCTCAAGCTTAGCCCAGCCATCGATGGATCGCTCCAGGCCTTTCTTCCTGCTAGCCCGTTGAGATCTCAACATTTTTTTTAGCCCTTGTGCCCAACAAATACTTCTACACCTTTGCTAGGCGGCAAAAAAAATGAAGGAATCTTTCCGTTTTGTTGCCATGTCACTTTTTGGTTGTTGTTAATTTGTACAAGCCTCCTATCTTTCTGAAATGGCAAACCCTTCCCGTCCGACCTGGCTTTCTCTGGATCCCTTAATATTGGTGCCAGCCACCGAGAGAGCTCGTCCAACTGCGTCTCCTGAAATCGTTGTTTGCATTGGTGTTGTGATTGGTGTTGGCAATGCGCTGCCGTAGTTTCTGGTTGTCCCGCCTGTGCCGCCGGCGCTGCCGTAGTTTCTGATGGTGCCGCCGGTGCCACCGGCGCTGCCGTAGTTTCTGGTGGCGCCGTCTCGTTTTCTTCGCCTTGCTGAACGGCTCAGCCACAATACAGAAGTTTGATGAAGTTTGTAGGCACAGTGAACCCCTTCAGGATGCAACTATATTTGTTTCGATGTAGGCACATTTGTTTAGGAATGTTTATGATGTATCAAATCTGATTTTCTTTTCGTTGTTTTCATCATGTTGTTCTCCACGCTCCTCCACACAATGACATGAAATCAGCCTCTGAAAGCCCTCGGCAGCCGTATTTCGTGTAAATTCTGTAAGCTACTTGACCGGAAATTTTGCAAACTTAGTAGGATCTTAGTAGGTAAATATACCAGTCCCATGGATCCCATGGCATTATGTGTTGCTTTTGTTTGACTTTTCGAGCCTGCAGATTTCCATTTCCGGTTCTGCTTGCCAGGCTTCCATTGGGCCTGGATTCTTTCGGATATTTTGGCGAAAATGGCGTTATTTTTCTGGATCTGTTCATGTGAACCACTGCGATGGACTGCTATATATATGATATAACATAAACTAACTACAAGGTGGGCCCCAACCAATTATAAATAGGGTCAGGACTCCGAAAAGGACATAATGATGCAACTCACCCATTTTGTTCCACTACAAAGCTAACATGGTAATTGTGGAACATTCAGAATATTCAGATATTCCATCGCAAAATGCATCTTGCATCTTGGTGCAACGTTAGTTTTAACGGAATCCGTAAGGGATGTAATTTCACACGACGCACCGCCAAACCGGGTCTCCTACCTCCATCCAGATGCTTGATCAAGCAATCAACCCCCCCCACCTCTGACCAGTTCTGGTCATGCGAATCTGTTCCTTCCCTGATGGAGGAAAACATCCAGCACCATAGGATTCCAAAAGAAAAAAACTCAAGGGGAGAATTCAAAAAAATCCTGTGTGTCTCCACTTCATGGGACTTTCTCGTGTCAAAAAAATTCATGAACTATCTTTTTTGGATACTGTTGTTGTAAAGCGCACCTTCAAAAACATTCAGATGGAAGACTAAACTAGTTCGCTACGGGTTGAACTGTAGCCAACTCACCCACGAATGTGAATGTAGCTATGGCAAACATTCCTGATTAGAGCGATCATCAACGCAAAAATCATCCAGTTTGCAAGCTTTCATGTTTTCGCTTGCACAGGTGGAAACAATTTGGTCCATCAACGTTATGTCTGCAGGGTGAATGGAGAATGTGTGAAGCAATCATACGCTGGGCTAGACGACTGCGCAAACACACATAGAACAACACCAAATGAAATCGAAATAGCGATTGAAATTTGGAATTGTAGCCCTCAAAAACTGTGAATTGACGCAAAGGGGTACAGTACTGTAGCTTGCCTCATTTTTTTTCCCGCATTTCCTTCCATAAATTGGCCCCGTCGGGTTTCCAACATTAGTGGTCACACAAATCATGCCAATATCAAGTGCAACCAAGTTTCCATTCATTCCATGCCGCCTCTTCGTTGTGGTTTTTTCCTCGCGAGTTGCCTTTTTGGGAACCACTTGCTCTGCCACGTGCATCACTGGACTGGCCATGCCACTCATCAGCCTTAGAAAATGACAATTGAAACATGGTGACTTGGTCCAAATCCTATAAGGCCATTCGGTTGGGGAAAGTTCAACGTCTTCCGCCAAAATGCACAAGCGGTTTGATTATTTCAAGTGGGGTCTGTATACAAGAGGTCAAAAAAAATAATCCAGTGATGTCCTGTGAAATTAAACTTACATTAATGTTATTAAAATTGTTCTTTTGTTCATCAAAGGCCTCTTGGAGCTTCGCACAAATGCAATCCAAAAAACATCCTGTGCAGGGTACGGCTGTCGCCCTGAGGCTTGGTGGTACGCTGCCAGTTGCATTTGTTGCATCTGCCATGCTTGGAAAGCAAAAGCAACCTCTGGTGTCATGGAAGGTGCAGCACGTTGTTGTGGCACAGAAAGTCCGGCACCATTGTTCCAGGGATCGTTTGGAAACCATGGCGAAACCATGGTGACGCAGCGATGTTGGATCTTATCACCCGCCTTGTGTAGGGTTCGCACATTTGTCATGAAGTCACCAAGGAAAATTGATTTGCCATGACATGCTTTCAATCATTGTTTTCGACATGAATATCGAAACTATGTTAAAATGTCGGTGGAAACATGAGGCAAACATGCCCTTCCATCATTCTCTCCCACGTGTTTTGAAGACACCGGGGCCAAAGATAGCTGCAGCAATTCAAACTCTGCCATTGTTGCGCGACATTTTTTCCATACCAACCTGGTTTCAAAAAAGGTATGATTCTTCGTTTGAAACGTTTGATGTCGATGCATGAAACTTCTGGAGGTGCTTTGAACGAAATACCCCACACGTCACTCAACCCTGGAGGACGAAGTTCCACAGCTCGTTTGGTATGTATTTTTTATTTTTTTTTGCACTAAAATGGCCATACCTTTTTTTGCTAGTCATGACCTCCCACAAGGTTTCTCAACTGCAAATGTCCTACCTGATCTGGGCATTGGAGATGAAAGCCTTGGCAACACCAAGCTCAGAAGCGAACAAAAACTGGTTGGTGGTTTCCACCCATCCAAAAAATATGCTCGTCAAATTGAAAATCTTCTCCAAATAGGGGTGAAAATAAAAAATATTTCCCTCCACTCCGTTTCCCAACTGGCTGAGTCGATTCGCAGCGCAGTCGTTTCACTACGTGCGAGGGTTACCAAGCAGGTGGAATGGCATCAAGTCCAGAGCCCAAACCACTTATAGGCACAAGAATGCGACCACGGAGCCAATCCTCAACGTGTTCAAGCCGAGACTGTTAGCAGGCAAGGCAATGCATCCAATGTGACAGCATAAAATCAACGAACTAGGACGAGTAACTGCCTTTGAAACTTCGACACCTGTAGCCTTCAACCATTGTTGGACCAGCAAGCGAAACCATTTGCAACGTCGTCTGAATGGATGGTTTTCAGGCATCGTTCCCGGCAAGTTTTGGGGGTCCAACCAACCTCTTTGAAACTTTACAAGACCAGGATGTTTGCATTGAAGCTGAAAGTCGATATAAAGCTGTGCGAACGACGTCCAACTCACAACACTATGATCCAACTCAAAAAGGTTGCTCCACCATGCTCGAAAAAGTTCAGCGAATTCAAGCCCCCACGATTTCACCACACTTCCAGGACTGTCAAGAGGTGTGGACAAACCCAAGCAAAACATCGGCTTCTGTTTGGCTTCCCGAGGAGGTTTCGTTGTTGGGAGGCGAGGAACCGTATTGGAGTACTCTTCCGTCCAACGCTGGCTAACCAACAAATGATGACGTTGAATTTCCGCAGCAACAACACTATGTTTGTAAACCAGTTGTGAATGACGTGTCCACAAATCCCAAGCCGCAACCCCACGATCATTGTTTGCCATGCGAGCTGCATGATCCACACACGCATTCCCGATCTGAGCCCATCTGACAACTTCCTCAGTTTCTGAGGTCCATTCTTCATGTGCAGAAACTTTGACAAACCTGACTCGATCTGGGCCGAGCTCATGAATCAGCCTGGCAACTTCGTTCCACAAGTCATTGTTAGCACTGCATTGGTGAACGCGAAAGCCACCAACTCCGATGAGATAGCAGCGATCAATGACGCTTTGGCAGTCCGTCCAGATGCGTACCGATTTGTTCCAAAGGACTGCCCAAGACAATGAAACCACAACTGCAAACAACTCTGAGCGAAAAGCCGTCTGCACCAAACCACCTAATGGAGCTGAAGCCAAGACCGTGATATCAGCTGAGCTAAATTGTATAGATGGCATCGGGGCAAAACAAACTGCCCAAGCACTGACTCTATATGCTTCCTCCGTCGGAAAACATGAACCATCTGTAAAGAGGTCAATCCATGGTGTGGTCGAGGGGCATTCAACCTGCGGAACATTTTGGGTCAAACTCAAAAGGTAGCGGTACCACTCTGCTTGAAATTCAGATGCCAGCGACCAACCATGACAAGTCAAAACCTTTGGCAGAACCGGAATGAGTTGCAGAATGTCCCAAGTGAGGTGGCGTCTAAGATCCGCTGCGGCGGCACAGGCCCAGTATCGATGAAAGAGTGAGTCCGGCTGACCACAAGCAATGCACTCACTGGATCCGTCTGTCGACCAATGACACGCATGTTCATTCGTAACAGTGACTCCTATCAACTGATGGTGCACGATTGCACGCTCATACGAGTCCAAACTCAAAAGTCGTTTGCGGGTGGCACGAACATCAACTCTTGAGAAAAACTGGAAATCTGGTCGGCAATGCACCTGTGAGTGAACCACACCAAGCCAGGCCGAATTGACCCGTGCCATAACTTCTGTCCAGTTAGTCGCAACCAAATCAAAAGAACCATACTGATCGTGAACGACACCGTGGTTATCAAGTGGCCAACCCAAAACTTGTAAACGCTGCACCAAAATGCCAGTAAGGGAAGCGGGTGCAAAATCAGGCTGGTCTGACAAAGTCGAAAGCTGTGCCAATTGGTGTGCATGGTTACCGATGGTTCGCCATTCACGAATCGAGTGCAAAATTGAAAGCAACTGGGGGTCAAGGGCATCTTCAACAAAACACTGGAGATAGGCATTGGCACCAGGTTTGTCAACTCCTAAAGCTTGCATCATGCCAGTGCGCAACCGATGAAACTTCTTCTTACCGATGTAAGCAGCCGATATGCCGTGAAGGGCACGAGGCCATGCAGCGGTACGAACTATCCTAAGTTTATCAAGATAGCCTCCTTTGGTCTTTCTCAACTTTGTCCAAAATGGCAACAAACTGTCAAACCTTTCTTGGGCAACGGAGTTCCTGATTTGGCGGCTGAAGACCATCTGGGCTCCTAAGTCTCGACAACAATTCTGCACTTGAAATCCCTGTTGCCTAAGGAGAGAGCGATCCTCTGGAAGAACCGCCCATGTGAACGTTTTCTGGCTGTCGATGCGAAGGTCAAGTGCATTGGTGAACGAAACCGTTGCCTCAAATGCTTGGCGGATCAATTGAGGGTCACAACACAATATCTCCCAGTTATCAACATAACTTAGAGGACGAAACAACATGTTGGCTTCTTTGATCCAGCAATGCCATGCCTGGTTTAAAACCAGCATTGCTAAGCAACTCAGGCCACATCCTTCGGGGAAGCCCCGGTTAGACCGGACTCCCCCCGACACAGAACCATCGACCCAAAATCTGCGTTGAAGTTGATTCAATGCTGCTGCCCATGCACAGACGGTGCCATAGTCGACACCACAACGAAGTGCTAAACCTAAGCAAGGGAGTCTAGGCAACAAGTTGTATGCTTTGGTAAGATCTAGCACAAGACCGGCAAGTTGGGTGTGGGCTGCTTGGGCTTCTTCCACCAACTCCAGGACTTGACGCCAAAGAGACGCCGCTTGAAGGCCTTGACGATTGCCATACAACATGCGGTCTAAAATTGGTTCCAAGCCAGCAAGCCAATAACGTGATTGTAGCGACGACCAAAGGCGATAGCAAAACGAGAACACAGTGATGGGTCTATAATTGGTGACCCCAGAAGGGTCAGCCGTCTTCGCAAGTGATTTGACAACCCCATCCAACATTTGACTTGGCCATTCGCCCGAGGAATGTGCGTGAACATAAATTCCACGAAGATGTTCAAGCTGATTGCTGGTGAGAGACACAACATCATGGCGGCTAACTCCATCAAGACCTGTGGCCGCTGTGTGCTTTTTGCTTTTGGCCGTAGCACGAAGAATGGCTGCATGCATGGGAGCAGGTGGCAACTCGACCCTGCCAATACGAGTGGCAGTGAAGTCCATGATTTGTTCCCATTGAGAGGCAGGAACATTTGCATGTGCTGACCACATCGATGACCAATACTCAATAAAAGCTTGGAAGACATGTTCGAGCTTGCCAATGCGTTTTGGCTGAAGGACAGCATCACCTACGGAAACATCTTGAAGTGATTCCAACCAAAGCTTGTCAGGGGAGAAGACAATGGGCTGACGTTGAACTTGGTTAATAATGACTGGGCGAGTTTCATCCCAAACGACTTCTTGATCCAATTCCACTGCTTGGAATTCGTTGTCCAAAGCCATGACAGTGGCCGAACGGGTCTCAAACAAAACATCCACCTGTGCTGGGGCATCACGCTTAACTGCACGATAAAGTGAGGCCAAAGGTGCGGTTTTGGACGAATCCGGAGAACCACGATGTTGACTGCGCAAAGCTGATTCAAGCTGACGAACATGCGGAACAAAGTGATCAAACAACATGTCAGCCACGGCAGACCCTGGAGGGTCTGAAGGAACACACACGGCAAACGCAGGAAAAGTCGAATCCCACCATGCAGCAAAGTGAGGGAAGAAGCCAGGTGCTTTCAAAATCGAATGCCAGAGTGACGCTTGGTGCTCAACATGACTCTGAGTCTTGACAGCTGCATGAGACAAACGCCGGTATGATTGGAGCCTCCGGAGCTGACGAAAGTGATGCTTGTGTGCAAAGGAAAGTCCAAAGAACTGAGGTTGAAGTTCACCATTTCTCCCACAGCGAACAGGGTCAATTGAGCGTTTTACCTTCAAAGGAGCACGACGAACAGCTCGGCCAAAGCACTTTTTTGGCAACGGTTGATGTTTAGAACTTGCCACCTTTTGTGCTTCTTGTTCCACAGCTTGCCAGAACAAACGATATGACTCACTATCATCTGACCCAGCAGTGACAGGGAAGCTCATGTTACCTGACGAGGAACGAAAGGCAGACCAATCAATTGATGCTGGGAGAGGCCATGGAAACCGAATGGTATCTTCATGAGAACCTTCAAAAGTAGCGACAATGGTTGCGTGATCAATCCATCTGGTGTCATCTACTTCCACCGATCGAAAGAGTGGCACAAGGTCGGCACTAATGTAAAGAAAGTCCCTACGTGTTTTTTGTTTACACGTTGCCTGTGGAAGCTGTCCCGTCAAGGTGCAGCGTAGCGACTGGACTTCGACGAAATGCATGGAATGCAACTGCTGAAGGGCTTCTAAATCATCAATGTCGTGGTTAAAATCACCGGCCAAGTACCTTGGACCATCCATAAGGCGCAGTTGGTCAACTGCGGCGGCAAGTAAGCCATTGGCTGACTGTTTGGCACCTGGATGAGTCGGCCCTGTCGGGGGGCAGTACACAACGACACCATTCAACCACAAACCTGCACAAAAAGTTGTAGAGGCTACCAAACGAGAAGTATCTTGCAGAGGCTGTGGCCACGAATGTGCAACACGGCGCGTGGGGCGTGAGGACAATACCATGACCCCACTCCACTGGCCATGGGACGAGACAGTTGAACGTGGCTGAACATGTGCTCCAGTAACACTCCAACGATAAGGTGTCTGATGAAAACGGAGCCCTTTCACAAACTCTTTATGGCCTTGCGATGAAAGATGGGATTCACTGATGAGCCAAGTATCGACAGTGTCATTCTGAAACAGGTGTGCCTTATGGTTAAGGCCTGCAGGATTGCAAACTCCAAGCGTCCAGCGCTTAGGTCCCGGGTGTGAGGCTTCGCCCACACGCAACAACATACAAAGCAGGAACATACGTGCCGGAACACGCTTCATGCAGCCATACCCGTTGGAAATCCAAGCAATGAAAGGGTGCTGATACATCATAAGAACAAAGATAACCGAACAGAAAAACCAGCAACCGCAAGGGGAGTGCCCCGAACAACAAACCAGAAAATCCAACAGGGAACAGGCAAAACAAAATAGGCTGGATAAGGCCATAAAACCCAACAACACGCCGAAAAAAACCCAAGGTCGACGTGGTGCAAAATCAATACTTCCAACTTGAATCAGCTCACCAAAGCAATTGCAAAGCTGTCTACAACTCCTTTTGGCAACCCAAAACCTGCAAAGCATGTTTCTACCCAACACTGAAGCAAGCTGAAAGATGATGAAAGTCAAAACTGAAAAGAGGCCCATACAACCCTCGAACCGGGTTGGTGGGCCTAGCTGTCACTCTAAACGTCCTTTCTTGAGCAAGGCTTCAATTTGGCTCATCTGTCCACGGAATAGCTGTTCCATATTATGCTGGCCTTGGCTCTCGATTTGAGCCGCCACTTGGTGGTGCGCTTGCACAAATTGCGCTTCCGTTTTGCGATTGTTCTCATCGATGCGAGCTTCGAGCTGTCTATGGCCAGTCGACAATTGCTTCATTTGATCTTCCAATGTCTGCAAACGAATCTTCGAAGAACCTGCATCGTCGTCAATCTCCATGGACTCCATTTGTTTGGGGAGTTTGGAAAGGACGGCCTTTTCGATGCGAGCCTCAACTTGATTCAAAGAAGTCATCGGATCCACTGCAGGGGAATTCTTGAGATACAACCTAGCCATGGGAGTGTTCCAGGGATCATTGCCCACAAACGGGTCACTCGTCTTGCACGAACTACTGGCTTCACAAAGTTTCAATGTGGCTTGTGAGGCAACAATGGGATTGGCAGGGCTGGAAATCTGCTGTTTGGAGGCAACTTTTGTCACCACAATATCCCCAACTTTTGTAGCAAAGACGGTGTTTTCTGGATCTGTCACTGCAACCACATGCCACATCATGCCAACTGAACCTGGAATGGATCGCAAAGGATTGACCGGTTTGGCCTTCCAGTGGAAGCTCTCTCACACAAAGCTGCGACTGCTGCACGGTCCATGCCGAAAGGAATCGGTCCGATCTCGAAGTCCTGACGAGGCCCTTGATGGAGCATGACATTGTTCGGTCGCAAAAGTCCATTAACCTCGGTTGCATCTTCTACAGTCGTGCGAACACCAAGCCTTTGACCCATACGAATGATGCCAATGAGTTGAGGCATCGTTTGACAGAGGTGCGTCAATTCTGCAAGCGTGCTTTTGGGCATCCAAATGGCCTGAAAGGAAGTGCAAGGATCACGTCCGTCTAAACTACGTGGCTCCAAAAAAATCCCGCCAACTCCCGATTTGCTGAGGAGTACTTTTTCCAGCTTCTGAAGATACCTGACACACACAACGAACACATCTGCATTAGGCTGGGGGACAGGACGAAAACTTAAAGCAAGCCACTGTCTGCGCCAGACGTCGAACACAGGGTCTTGGATAGGGGATGCCTCGTCTTGATGAAACTTGTCACATGTGCAATTGGAGCCATCACAAGTTTGAAGAGGAACCAAGTGTTGCAGAATGTATTTAACTGGCGACTTAGCAAAGTCAGTCCAATCAACCATGCAGCTGTCACGATACACCGCAATTTTCACACATGCGGCCTGTGCAAATGCAACATGTTGAGGTTTATCACTGGATGATGGCATGACGATTGATCCTCCAAGCTGAATCAAGAACCCTGTGAGAAGCATAGGCTCCTGGTTGGCAATGCATCTTACCGGGACCCTTGTCTGTGACCATGTCAAAGTTGTTTGGAGGTCAGATTCAAGGCAATTGATCACGAAGGCAGCTAGCGGCAAGGCAGAGACAACATGGCCGACCTTCAAAAATTGAGCCACAGACTCAATGGTGGTCAAAGCAACACCGGAGGCAGTAGGGCCAAACGATTGGACAGGAATTGTTGGAACAGCGGTTCCATTGTCAGTCACAAAAGTGCCATCATCGAACTGCAACTTCAAGGGATCAAGTGCCACGGGAGGAGCTGGGGCAACGGATTTCCCTTGGCCTTTGCGCTTTTTGGGATTGACCAATCCTTTAGACACTTTCTGTTGAACTATCGCGGTCAATTCATCAGGTAATACCAACTGGACTGACGGCCGAACTTGGTTGGCTATTGCTTTGAGGCTACGCCAAGGAGCAGTACCGACAACGGCCTTTTGTACTGCCTGAAAACCAGCTGCAATTGTCAACACATGTGCTCGAGCTTCGGCAAGATCGGAGGGGACTCCGTGCTGAACCAGCAGTTCAAGGAGACGAGAATGTGCAGTAGGGTCCATGCCATTAGCCCACATCCATGGCCTAGGGACAGAGGAGTCTTGAGTCACTGCATCAACAAACAATTCTTTGGCTACCTTTTGAAGGTGTGTGACATCTGACATGTTGGTGGGAAGTCCACGACCAGCCAGCCGGTAGTAAAGAAACCGGATAGCACAAATTCCACAGAAAGAGTCCAAAGCAAAGTCACGATGCGAAATGTGAGTCATGAAAGTGCGAAGTCCAATGGCTTTAGCTAAGGCATCATGGAGAACATTGAATCTCTGAACAACACCGTGACCATCCCAGGAATGTGCAGTGAGGGAATCCCCTTGCCAAGTCCAAACTTGGGGAACCCAATGCTGATTGGACCAAATGACCGAAGCGATGCAGTTGACGGCAGTCTGGATGGGCTGGAACCATTGATAGATAAGAGCAGGATTGCCGGTATTCACAACTGACGTGGCAATCAAAGGATCGAGGATGACCACTCTTTCTCTGAACTAAACCTGGTAAGCAAGTCTTTGAGGTGCCATCGAATTTCGTCATCTGCCCATGAATCACCTTGGGCCTCCAAAATTTGCAACCTGTCAGCTTGGGAAATGGAGGGACGATTCATGCTGTCAACATGTTGAAGAGTAGCTACAGTTGGTGGTCGAATCTGCAAAAATTCCATGGCCTTGAGTGCAACTAATGGTTCAGGAGATGTTGAGTGTTCGGAAGACTCAGCTGCAGCAGGCGCTGCATTCACGGCTGGGACACTGTCATGATCAATTTCCATAGCCTCAACGTTGAACGAGAGCGTGGGAGATATGGACGAAAAACCGTGAGTACCCTCAGCGGGGGTACCATGAGCAGCATCTGACAATGGGGCAGCAGTCTGAGGAGCAACGGCCGGATTGAGGTCAACAACTACATGCTTGCCAGAAAGACGAGTTTCGTTGGGGAGCTCAAGTCCAGTGTCTCCATCAACGACCACCAAGGTGTTAACTACTGGAGTCATGCCAACTTCAGCTGCTTTAAGATGTCCAACAGTGACCTCAGAATGGTTCAACTTCACTACGTAATGAGACTGTTGTCCCGGGCTGCTCAAAACAAACGAAAGTCCATCCAACAAAGGTGCAAACTCACCAAGGGACTGGGAATGTGATCCTGCTGATGGCGTCAGTTCAGGCACTGCTGGCATTTCTGTGTCTGACTCTTCACTTGGTGGAGGGAAATTTTTGGGAATGGACAATCGATTGGCTTCAGTCAAAGCCTTCGCCTGCAACAAGACCCTGTCAAGATACTGGTCAAGGACAACTTGCGGTGAAATTGATGGGGCTCCCTCAAAAACGATCTGCAAGTGACGAAACACCCAGCTGATCACCCACAATGCCTGGGTTGGATTTGCCTGTTGACCGATCCCGGCCAGCCACAAACGAAGGGGTTGAGACCAAGTCTGCATCACTGGAAGGGCAGAGAGCACACACAATTCGACTGGATGTGGGTGGCGAACATTTGGGATTGAGCGACCTTCGACATCTGTGCTACCAGGGGCTTCCATCAAAATGCCAAAGATTCCACGACCATCGAGAACCGTGTCCGAGAAACCTTGTGCACGACAGCCGCATAAGCATGAGGTGGCCTGTGAACCAAGAGAGTGCAATAACGTCGGGCACTTGCCCCCACGATTCAAGTGCATGGCTTTCAGACTCGGATGAAATTGCATGAAACGACGAAGCTCAAATGGCGTCAACTGCAAAGCCTTCAAATCTGCTTCTGACAAAATCAAATCATGTGGCAAAATCTGCTGAACGGTGTTTGGGAAGGCAGGAGGCATGAATGGACGAAGGGGGACCTGTCCCAGGGTTGATGTACTAAGAACTACCCACCAACGCTCCCTTTTGCATGGCCAAATTTGCTCTAAACGAAGTGTGGCTTCTGAGCGAACAAATTTGCATTGCTCACAGAAAGCTGACAGCTCATGATTGACGTGTCGATTGTTGGAAGCTTCGCAAACACACTCCAGTATGATTACCGGTGTCCTTAACAAAAAGGCCAGATATAGTGCAGCATGGAGTGAATTCGATCGTTCATCCAGGGCACCTTGTTGCGATCCGGCTCTGCTGTATGGTTGACAATTGAACCCAGCGAACAACGTCCCTGGTCGCTTGGCCAAAGCACAAACCTCCTTGATTGTGTCAGGTTTCGTGATGTCTTCACAGACCACCGTAGTGGTGGGATGGCATTCCAAATACTTCTCTGCAAACGCTTCCTGTTTTTCCACTGCGATTTCAACATTGACGTTGCACTCTTTGAAACCCCATGTTGCAACCCCAATTCCGGAACAAAGTTCGACCATGGATTGAAAGTCACAAGCGTCAAACGTTGGATGTTGCATGACCACGGCCTCGGGCTTGAGAACAAACAAAGGCACCAACCCTGTCTTGTGACAAACCACATCAATGACTGTAAGAGACCGAGTGGTGGGTTCAATTGCCGGCAACCCCTTAACCCGAATCGTGCTCAGGCAAGGAAATAGAACCCCCACGCAAACATTCGTTGAAGTATCGATGCAGGCAATGTCAAAGACTATATTGCAGCAGCATCCGTCACTTGTGGTCGATAGTGGAGACCACACAATGTCTGGTCCCCGATGACCCCAATGCGGACGATCCATTGCTGACAAGAACGAGTGAGCGAAACACTCAGACACTCAGTGAGAACGAGGTCTCCACTGGTAGGAGGTCTGAGCCGAGACCTTAAATAAAAAATAAAAAATATTTGAAAACACCACCTAAAAGACTGTCTGTTTGTTGCTCCAAGCTACTCAATTTGAACCTTCTTGGCAGCCCGGATGTATTCGTGGCCCTCCCAATTTTCCACTCGGAACCGTGGGTTCCAGGCCAAGAAACATGTGCGAGGGACTCTCGATCAAAAGAATCATACCATTGCCATCATTCCTATCTGAAAGTTCTCGTGCCATGAATCTTCACTTCGACACCAACAAACCTTCTCCGCCAAGAGTGGCGATGATGAATCGTGATGCCTCAAATCAGGGGCATAAGGCAACAAAGAACTCACACTGTAAAATGTATGCTGGAATGCTTGCAATGGCTATAAAAACGTTGATCTTCATGGTAGATTTCCACCAAAGGAAATGTTGCAAAACCTTGAGAAACTGAGGTACAGAAATTATAGTCATACCAAATTGAACAGTTCGGAGCTGCAGAACCATTCGCTTCTTTGAAAATACATGGAGACATTAATCGGCCATTTTCAGTGGCTTCCACTTGGTCCGGGATACCTGTAGAGACTTGGGTAAACTGCCCGACCTGGATCTGTATGACCCCAACGAACCCAAATTGATGTGAGACAAGCTTCGTGCCCCCTTCCAAGACGCCCCGGGTTGAAACTGAAAGCTGCCGAAGCAGGCCGTTCCATCACGGTGTAGTAATTCTGGATGCGGGGCCCCGAACTTTGAGTGGTTGCATATATAGGAGAAATTCCAGCGGCAACGTATACGATAGGAAATTTATGGAAATATTGCACATCAACTTTGATCTCCAGGATCGGCTCTTTTCAAGGAAACCATGTAGTCTTCCAAGGGAGTCCTATGTCAACTGCAACATGTAGCCATAGCTGCATTCCAAGTGAAACTGCAAAAAGTAGCTGCCTTACAAGCTGTACCGATCTGTAACGCATGCTTCTTGAAAACAGATGCTTCGGAAGCACACGGAGGGTTGAGATGTTCAAATGCCATACTGCAGCAAATTTAGGCGACTCACACATCAGAAACAACATGAACAGGTCTTTGGGTTTTGGGGGTTGCCTCATGGAGAGAAGCTGGCTACGAATTGCACTCATGACCTTTCATCCTTAATGTCTATTTGATTCAATGAAACGAATTCGAGGCAATCTCAACGATTACTTTGAAAAGAACAGAGATCCGGCCCGTCTTTGGCCAGTCCCCACACTGGCATTTCGAAAACAACTTTTCTCACGACTGGCTTTGCGACAAGTCATACTCCTTCTGCCAGGCATTTTGGAACCTCAGCTGGATATTGTTGCATCTCTTCATTCCGAGACAAGGTTTTGCCCTTGAGAAAATCGTCTCTAACTTTGTCTCAAAGCCACTCTTGTACCATCTGCGCACGCTCCTTCTTGTTTTGACTTCCAAGGATGCCTAGCACATTCCCGAAAAATGAAAAAAACAAGATGAGCACTTTTGACTTCAGTCTACTCCCCAGTAACAGCCACAAATGAAGGTTTAGGTTGGATTTCCTACTAAAACTCAAATAATCCTGGTGGTGACTGTTGCGGAGCGGGGGGTAGTTCCAAACTTTCACAATTCAACTAATGGTAAATTGGTGGTTTGCGAGTCTAGGGATACCCCTAAGTAACACTCCCTTTCATAAGGGGATCCAAACCACCAAACCACCAACTACACCCCCGAAGTTTAACATAGACTCCTGAAAAATGGTGGGAAAGGAAGACTACTTTCCTATTGGGTCCCAGTAACTTTTCAGGGGCGAGCTGTCAAACTTCGGGAAGGTAACCATTAGTTGAACAAAAAACCTCTTCCAAAAATCACAAATCCCCACCTTCACCAAGCTGTAAAACTTGCATCATCAAATCACAACAGGCCTGGAGAGGCTCGTGGTTTCTACGGTTCCGTTCCGTTCCGTCATTGTGAGAAAGGTACCATCTGAAAAGTGAGGTTAACACCCAGTCATAGCCCAAAACTTTCAGCTGTACCGGAATCGAAATAGAACAAATTGAAATCAATTTCAAGAATTCGCCCAAATTCAAATCAATGAAACTGTATAGGAAAAACTGCCGCATCTCCTCCAAAATCCCCAAAAGAGAAAACGAAGAAAAACCATCGACGACAAATTCTCCCCCAAATGTTCAACTCCAGACCTCTGCCACAGACCCCTGACATGCCATCAATGCCAATGCCAAAAGCCCACGGGCGCGCTTGTCATATGAGTCCTCATCGTTGGTACCGTTTCACTGGCCATAAGTTGGAGGTCACAGCTGTTTCTGCGTTCTTTCTGCCAATCTTTGGCAACTCCAAAATACCAAAAAAAATACAAAACAGTCCTGCGAAGGCTCGCCTTGCATTCACAAACAGCAGAGCCGGCCATTTTTCACCAACAAATCATCTTAGGTGGTGGTTGAACCAACCCATCTGAAAAATATGCTCGTCCAATCAAATCATTTCCCCAACTTTCGGGGTGAAAATTCCAAAAATATTTGAGTTGCCACCACCTGGTGTCATTTTTTAGTTTTTTGGAGGGGGGATGAAGGTCAAGTTCTACTCGCCGGTGGCTGTCAGCTGCTGTAGCTTACCCCGAACTTGGGACATCGGAGAATTTCCCAGCCCAAAGGCCCCAGCAAACCGCCTTGAGATGTTCCCTTCACAATCCAATCCTCCACAAGAGCCAATTGAAGCTGTTGCATCTCAAACTTCTTTTTTTTGTATCTTCCACCAAGGGAACAAACATGTAATAAGACTTGCTGTATCAATGTGCTTCCAGTAGATCTATATACGTATTGCATGGCTTTTTGGAACAACGGATGGTCGTCCTCTGGGATGGTGTGGCGTACACCATTTTCAAGGAACTGGACAACCACAGTTCCTTCACTGGGACCTGAGCCCAAGAGGATGGTCCAAAAGAACAAACTGATTGTGGCAAAAGCGATTTCAAAAGTTTTTCACTTAGTATACGCATAGGTCCAGGGTTACAGGGTGAACCATCACGTCCCTGAAAATATCCGAAATTTTTGGGTGGGCCCCTATCACCCTGGACCTATGTGCAGCGGTTAGTAAAACTCTAAGCTTTCGCACTGGAAGATAGTACCCTGCACTCTTTGGATTTTCGACTTTTTCCGGTACTGCCATCTTTTCGCTTGGCCTGAAATCGTCAGATCGACGACTCTTTGGTGCCGAAACAAAACGGTTGGAAAAACCAGCCGGCAACTCTCAGGTAGGTGAATCCTGCTTTGGATTCATTGAAATCCTGGAAAAACAAAATGACGTTTAAAAAAAATATGTTTTTTAAATAAATGGGTCCCTTAAGAAATCCCTTGCCCTCTGGTAAACTATATAACATGGCAATAGAAATCATATCCCCATTTTCAAGGAGGGAAATCTATCGACTCAATCCGGGTCCGTTTTCCAGCCAGCGACCTGTTAGTTCACCGGGGTGTATTATATACAGCACACAACCAGGGTCTTGGCTGGCCTTATAGAACGCCTTGGTGATTTCAGCCAGCTCCACTTGGAAGTCTGCCGTCGACCGAGACAGGCCGTTTCGAAATGGCGATCTTCGAGACACGTTTCCGTCGTCATGTTCCCAGCCCGAAAGTGTATTTTCTTGTAAATGTTGGATGAATACACTACTCAAATTGAATATACCCCAAAAGTACCTTTAATATGTTTTGAGATGTCATATTAATATTAATGAAACATAAATAAAAAGACACGGTACCTTTTCCACAACACCACCTACCATTTTTGATATATGTTCAGTTTGCCCACTAAAATAGGTGGTGCTTATAGTGGCAGAAAACCCTGTGAAATGACTGGAAAATCCCATCCTCCAGAGCTTGAAGAGCTTGATGAAGTCTTCAAGACAGAATCGTGGATGTCCTGCCGACTCCGTTTTTAAAAAAAGTGACTTGGTGCTGGAAATGTTTTAAAGTCAACTTAAAGTCGAGTATCTACATATATATATATATATATACAGACATGCAGTGCATATATATTATACATATATATATGTATAATTGTGTTACTATTGTTTAATATTTTATATATAGTAGACTACAGATAGATGTCTTTGCTTTTTTACTGCTACTTTGCCATTGCTACATTTGACTATCTCCTCAGATGATTGAACCGTTCGAAACTTCCGTTTCGCCAAGGCCTGCTGTATGCGCTCCGACGAGCGGTTGTAATTTCCAATGAGCTTCTCATACCAATCCATCGCCATCTTTCTAGCCTGCCATGAGGACGGACGCATCTGAGTCGAGTCGGAATCCAGGCTGCTTCGGATGCTGAAACTCTGCCCTTCAAAAGTTTCCCTCGACTCAGTCGTTGGTCGGTGGCCGGCGGATATGAATTCTGTGTCCGGTTAGCATGTATGAAAATGTCTTCATATTGAAACTGTCCATAGGTGATCTACCTTGAATCTACCTTCAGAACTTCTTATCTTAAGCAATGCTTTGTTTCAATTGCCACACCCTTTTCTTCTAAAAGAAACCTTGAAGTTGAAGATGTGTTTCTTTGGTGCAAATTTAAAAAGATTCAAAAAAGTAAGCCGTAAGCCAATCCCAAAAATGCATCTGACTGGATTTGGAAGCACCTGCACTTCAATGTATAACTCTTCCGCATTTTGCGGTGCTTCTGCTTCCACCAAAACAGGCTCCCATTGCTCACTGCCACCAAGAAGACTTGGATGACCTAGAAACTGAACAAGGCGCATCGCGCATCAAAATGTTGGGAGTTATCCAAATCCTAAATAGCGGATTTCCCAAATGGACCATAGGTTGGTCCAACCCTCATTGAGAATGATTCAAACTCTTCATTTCAAAAAAGGATTTACTCAATGGACCTCTATAGGCTACCCTTTAATTTTCTGCTTGGTGGTTGAACCAACCATTTGAAAAAATACTAGTCAAATTGGAAATCTTCCCCAAATAAGGGTGACAAAAATATTTGAAACCACCACCTAGTTTGGACAACCTCCAATATCTGAACATGTCATACGTTCAGCAAAGCTGCAGTCTTTGAACAAGGAATTAAAGAGCTCCTCGCAAGCAGCCTGACATGCATGTAGTGAATGAAGGGTTGGGCTGGGCTGTAGTGAATGCAAGAAAACTTGTCTCAGCTTTCGTGATAAAATCCTGTTGATGGAAGAAATCCCAAACAACTACCTGGGATGCATAAAGCCTTGTAAATAATAGGAAAAACTACCAACTTCAACTGGTGCAGGATTTCATCCATCAGCAGTAACGTCACACCGTTGGCCCAAAAAAAGGGATCAAGGTGTTCAAAGTCAACATCTGCCAGCAAATGTAAAACAAGAAAATTACAGTCGTACGGCGTCGTATACGGTAATATGATAGTATATTCTTCCATCTTTTTCCCTAATGCTACAGGGCTCATTATAGTACCAACCCAAACAATGCGTTTTCTTTTCAGGGAAATCCCTCAAAATTACCATACATTTGAATCATTTGAATCAACTTTGATTCCCCCAAAAACAGGTCCCATAAAAAATGACCCCTGTGCTTTTTGTTCGGCCAAAACCCTGGCGATTTTTACATCTCGATCTCCGCATCTCGAAACCACAAATCCCAGCAATAAAAGCCCAACAGAGGTTCATTCCCCTTAACCATTATAAGAAAATATGTGTATATATAAATTATTATATACACACCAATTGAAAAGAACATCAAACACAGAGATCTCCGCCTCTTTACCAATGGTGCCCTGCAATGGACTCTGGATGAAACGTGCCAAGGGTAAGAGCCGGCCACTGGGCATGGCGTCCATCGGCAAACGCAAAAACGCCTCGGAGCCTCAAAATTCGTCAAAGTTCCACCGAGCAGGTAATGCATGGTCATGCATCACCACATGTCATATGTCATCACCCCCCTCAAAAAAAAACATGATTTTCAGTTACATCCATAATATGAGAGTATGCAAAATATATATTGGAATATTGCAGATTCCCTCACCTTCGGCTGAAGTCTGTGGATTCTCTGCGGGGGGGGGATTCCCAGAAATCCTCCCAAGCACCATGAAGTCAAAGTCAAAGTGATGAGGTTGTTTGAGATGTCTCGAAAAAAGGGTCCCAAACTTCCAAGGTTTTGCCAATGGGTAAGGTTCCTCGAAACGTTGGAATGCATCTTCGTACGTTGATGCATCGATAGCGTTACACTGAAAAAAATTGGAAACCTCATGGGATTTGAAAAAAAGCCTCCAGGCTTGTGACAGGTAGTCGGGTAGTCAAGTAGCCTTGAAGTTTCCTAAACTAAGAGTCCCCAAGACTGGATACTATTGAAACTCATCAGGCATGGATTTACTATGATTTACTATTTACAAAAAAACACCACAAATTTAAGAAACACTGTCATCATTTCAACCCTTTCGACCTAAAAAAAACACACTCCACTTCCACATTCCAAGAAACTCAAGTCAATCCCAGCACGCTTCTGTAAAAGCTTCACTTTTGCCTGTCAGGAAAACCCATCATGATGACTCCCAGGACTTCCCCGTGGTTTTCATGGTCGAACCATTTTTGGTTATCGAATCCGACCTTGACCTTGTGAACAATAAACTAAATCATTGGATGGTTGTTTTTTGCCATTTTTTTGGCCATATGTTTGGTGATTTTGATCAAAGAGGATAACATAGTCTTGGATGTGGCTTAAATCTGGAGTTAACTCATTTGAAATCTTGATCCAAGCCAAATTTGAAAAATGCCCTTTGCCATGTTACAATGCCAGCGTCTCGTTCCACAAAAAAGATGCCTGCTTTGCTCCATCAGAATTGCCCTTCCAATGTTCCGGTCGAAGGCGAATAGGAAGTGGCACCTGCAACAACAAACAGGGGGTCATTACATTACCAACCCAAACAGGGCTGCACTATTATCAGCGAAATTCCTCAAAATTCCCCATACATTTGCATCAACTTTGATCCGGCCCAAAAACAAGGCAATTTCATGACCCCTGCCGCCAAAAGTGGCGTCATCCAACTTTTTTTTCCTCAAACAAAAAAACATCCAACCACCTCGTTGTAAGCATTCACCTCAGGCATAGCATCCTCCTCCATTCGGATTAGCACCTGTCGAGAATTGCTTCAAAATAGCTGGAAATACACCCGCGGCGAAAACTGACGATCATGTCACCCCTGCAAAAATTCAGTGCTTTTGGAAGATCTTCCTTTTGTAATGACCCCCTTTTCTTAGAGTTGATTTTTTTTCGTTCATGGCAGACTTGGAGGAACTTTGCACTTCCAAATTTTCGTTGAAAGGTCGCCACCACCCACCTCTCCATATTGGGTAAAGAGCTCCTTAAAATTGCGCGAATTTGCGATCTGAGAAAAAAATCGATGAAAGGAATTTTTCGTTTCAAAAAAATGTGACTAGTATAGGTCCCATCCAATTCACCGTCCCCACCCACTAAACACAATCTATATAAAACTACCTTCCCTTCAGAACTGTTCTCAAATTCGTGTTCCCAAAAAATCAAAACTTCCGGAATCTTCACCGTTTTCCCGTTTTTGGGCGGCAGCAACGTTTTTACAAAATCCAAAACGGTGTCCTGATTGCTTACCGAGTCGAAGCAATTGCGTAGCTCACTACCAGGATCCAAGGTCGCCAACCTTTCTTCAGATTCAAAAACCTGTTTTTTCCAACCTCTCCAACGATTTGCCCGGGAAAGCTTTGGAAGCAAGAATGTAAGATAACAAAAATGGTGTTTGTTTTTGTGTTTTTTAATGCATCTTCTCCTATGTCATCATTGTGAAATGTGGTCTTCGTTTTGGGCCATCAAGATTCGAAAGCTTCCCGGCTTCTATGGCTACATGGCACATGGTAGTGTTCAGTACGGTTTAGTGAGGCGTGGGAGTATCGCCATCAGAGATGCCTCAAAGATTTGGAAACAAAAACATCAATCAACCACTGCCATCCACCCCTCTTTGCATGGATCATGAACGTCAGGTTTTCCGAAACTTCCCAACTGCAACTATTTCAGGCAAAAAAACGACACAGCAACCATGGGTCCACTCGCAAGTCCATCATCGCCCACCAAAATAGCTGGATCTCCACTAGAATCGTTTCCTAAGCTGTCAGGTTCCACCTGAAACCGGTTCCACCTGAAAAATGATGTGAAACTTGAAAGCAACCGAACCCGCAATTTCAATAGATAAATGATGTAGATAAAAAAAAACCCTTCAAAAAATCAAACATCCATCGTTTTTCATGGATTTTTTTCGGGTGGAGACTTCGAATATGCTAAGCTTCGGAAATGATCCAAAATGGGGACAAATGCACCTGGCACCGCTGTGGTGGTGATTGCTCTGCTTTCTACCAGGCAAAGAGCAAAACGAATGTCATCCTGACGTCCATGGGGTCAATGGGGATTTCCAAAAAGAATATGTTTGTCACCAGTGAGCATTCCGAAAAAGTCTTGAAGATTTCCGGTGCTGTAAGTATTTCATCTTTGTTGACTTTCACTTCATTTCAACTGCCGCTGGGCAGGTTTCATGTCAGTTTTCAACATGCAAAGACCTCTTCATCCTTCACCTTTAGCGATCCATGGATTTCTGCTTTTTCACGCTCCTCAGTTGTGTTTGTAGGGAGCTTCTCCAGAAGATTGTCCACCCGTTTTTGTGTAAGCTCCTGCATGGTTTCACGAGCTCAAAAAAAAAGCTGAGTTTTTTGGTGTCTCTTTGTCTCACTTTTATCACTTCAAAGTGGGTCAAAGTATGTAAATCCACTCCATTTCATACAAATCTATGTTTTTTTGAAAAAATCTCAATTGAATGCAACACAATTTAAGATGGCCGATAGCCCTCCTGGGTATCTTATCACATACAGTATCCTTTCCACAACAACAGACTTTTGAGTCCGATGAATTTTCCCCAACTTCCCGTTATAACGGTGGGTCCCATGTGATTTCTCGTTCCCTGGGTATTCACGCCTGCAGGGACAGCACCGCATTTTGCACCTCCTTGAATCCAGCCAGCCAGGAGATCTCCTCTCAGGTGGTCTGGTCATCATACGTCTGAGCAAACTCTCAGCGTAACTTGACGGGCTGGTCGACCATTGTTTGCTATTATCAATGGAGTTTCCTGGTTCCCTTAGTAGGTGGTAGGTAGCATATAATCACCTACCACCTATTAAGGGAACCAGAAACAGCTATTGATATTATCTCCAGTCTATTTGATGGGCTGCAGGGAAGGAAAAACACCCTTGTGTGGGAAGAGAAAACACCCTTCTTGGAAGGGTGTTAACCCCATTCAGGGAAGAAAAAACTCACCAAACCCCTAAATTTTGATAGCTATTTGTAGACATAAATGGCTCGGCGGACCGGACTATGAACTCTAGACATGCATGCAATGTCCAAACACCAAAGGATCTTGTGATATGAATCACATCACATTCTGCAATGTATCTCAAACCAATTCCCTCCTTTTCAGTCCAGAATATTGGATGGTGCGCCAAATCCTGCCAAAACTGAGGCCAGTTTGGATCCATCTGAATATGCACAGAGTCGCCAAAAAAACCTCTTGGCTTCAAACCAGAACGGTCCATGCTGGCTGCTCAAAGACTGATGTTTTATGCGTGGAAGGTACACCCTGGAAGATTAACATGGAACATAATCATAGGGGTTTGGAAGCATTTTCCTTTCTCTCTGGGTGATTTGTGGGTTCCATGTTAATCTTCCAGGGTATCACCTTTGCAAATAGATACATTTGGACCTTCAAGTTGATGTTCATGTCTCAACATATCTTCACTCCAAAAAGTTCGGTTTTACACCCCCACGGCCCCAGTCCCGTTGCCAAAGAAAATCGATGTAGGCTTCAAACTTCGATTTGCTGCCTGGTACAAGTGACGTGTCCAGGTGATGGTCTTTTTGGGGCCTAGATATGGTTGATGGAAGAAATCCCAAACAACCACCCTCGGATGTATAAAATCCTTGTCAATAATGGGAATATTTAGCATACCAACTGGTGGTTTTATACATCCCTGGTTGCTTGGGATTTCTTCCATCCACAGTATGGATCAAGAAATGATGGATAGTTCCCAAATCAGATCGCATGGATTTCGTCCATTTCCCAAACATTGCGAGGGAGAGGCTTCATCTCAGAGCCTACTTTTTTCGGAAACTGCCGAATCTAGCTTGACGATCTATCCCCGTATGGAACAAAAAACCTGCGTTGGACGATCACCGACTCAAAACGAATCAAAATGCCACAACAAAAACACAAGTCGTCAATCCCAAAATCCGTTCTTTCGGAAAAGACTGGCAAAAGCAACTAAAGGTTAAAAAAACAATTCCCAATCTGATGATGTATAAAAACCACCAGTTAATATATGGTAAAGATTCCCATTATTGACAAGGATTTTAAACATCCCAGATGGTTATTTGGGATTTCTTCCGTCAAATGATTTTGCCTGGCCTTTGGCTCTCTCTTTCAACAATTCTGCAGCAAGCGACTCCTTGAGAGGGTGATCACATCACCCGTTGGAGCATCTGGATGAGATAGTCCCTGAATAGGCCATTCCGAATGTGATCGTATCCTATTAAGCATCTTAAACTGAGGTTGATCAGTTGATCTATCATCTTATATCAGGTTGCTGTGCATTCACCAATTTTGAAGAGAAGGATGGAAAAACATACAAACACACACTATGATTGGTAGCAAGTCCCTAAGCAACAAAAAGACATCATAGTCTCACACATTGGCCACTCAAACTCATGTCATCCAAACATATTCACCACCAGAAGTGTATGGCACATGTTTTTCCAGACTTGCTTGGGGTGTTTTTTGTTGCCTTTTTTCTTGCTCCTCGACATCACCATCCTCTGTGGCAGCCACAGTGATCCAAGCTTGCTTTGGAATCTGCGGTCTCTCAAAGTGATTCCAACTTGGAGAAATGTTGGGGAAGACCCTCCAGGGAACGAGAAAACATATCCCCCTACAATCGCCGGTACCAACTTGAGTCGATGATAATTTTCATGTTCCTTTTCAGATCTTTTCAGGTGGGTCCCATGTGACGTAAAGTTTCCTGGAGGGTACCCCCTCCCTGAAACTAACATCTCCCCAATAGGAAAGTAGTAGTCCAACCATCCCATCTGTAGGGGCGAGCTGTTAGTTTTAGGGAGGGTAATTGTTTGACAGATTTTTTTGAGAAAGCCACCTTTAGGAACTTCTGGCCAGGAGATAATTTTTCCATCTGGCTTTCTCTTAGCTTCAACTTCAACCACACGCCTGGCATCGCAGCGTCACGACGCTGTGTTTTCCAAATCCAAAGTCTTCAGTTTAAGTTTGGGCAATTTAGAGACATGAAACCATCTATATGCGCCTATAACTATGCACTGTATACACGTATTTAATAGTATAGATGACACACAACTTAACGACTTAGATGTAAAAAATTGAAGAAAAAAAACATGTGCTCCCCTGCAATTCAACATGCTGCCTGAATCCAAAAATGTGAATGTTTAAGATAGCATGAACGGTTCTGGTCCCTGAAAAATTTGTAAAAGTTGTGCCTTACAACACCAAGGTTGTACGCAAACAAGAACAAATTTCAATTTTCAACATGATGCTAAACCCTAGGGATCCAATCACCTTCTGAGAATGGTTGGAACCTAAATACCTTGCTGAGAAGGTGATTTTACATCCCAATCATCATCTGACGTTTGGTGATTGGATCCCTAGGGAAATACCAATCTTGGAATCCAAATTCATGAACCTTCAGAATTTCCCAAGCTTGTACAGGTTACACATGGTGTAACTAACCAGCGTCGAAAAATGACCATGTCAAAAGTGTTAAAATGGTGGCTTTCCAGTCAACATATTCACTCCATTTCACTCCCAACAATTCCAACTCAAGTATCCATTTTCCGGAAAAATGCCAAGTCCACAAATTTTGAGGATTCATCAAGAATTTGGGTCCCCACCGTCTTCTAAAAAAATCAACCTCCCCCCGGGTGGTTGAGAAATCAATGTCCCAAAATGTGGGAAATTCCCACAACCCTTTATATATCACCTGAATCTTACCACCACCTCTCCTCCCCCCCCAAAAAAAAAGGTATTTGATCAAAACCTCCCGCAATATCCTTTGTATAGGACCTGGGGCCCAAACTTCCAATTTTCCGAACCCAACGAAATCACCCCGACTTTCGCGACTTTTGGGGCCTGACTTGCTACCGAGCTCAATGAGATCAAGCCCTTGCGCACCCAACTCTTTTAACCATGACCTGAGCGACCGAGGGAAGCATCCAGATGATGTCCAGGCACTAAGCTTTTTTTTGTTGTGACAAAAAAACATGGCAGATTTGTGCTGAATGATTTTGTTTCCTTATAAAAATGACAGTCAGATCTTTTTCAAGTTCAGATATTGTTGATATATGTCCGAATTCTTCTTAAAAATCACCTGGGGATTCTGATGTAAAAATGCTGAAAAACTTCAAGTCTTCAAAACAGTGGCAAGACTAAGAGCCGGTCCGAAGTCGCTTTTCTGGAGCAAAGCCCTCTTTGGGACCATACCTCGCCCCGCAGAAATGCAGGTTTTGAAAAGGAAACTGGTTTGGTGTTTGAACTTTTCGACCAAGTTGAAAACTATGCGAACCGTCAAATTGGATCGTTTTCCCAGACCAGATGGGAGACAAGAGAAAGACAACCAGAGAGGCGGTTGTGAAGCATCCCAGCCAAGGCGCACTGAAGACAGCATGGGTTGAACCCCCAACAGTAAACTGTTTGGGGTAATATTTGAATCACTTGAAACCACCACCACAAAAGGAAAGATCTGATCTTTCTATCTTTCTTTTCTCTCTAAAAATTCACCTCTTTGAGCTTCACCCATTTTTTGCATCGCATCTAAGTGGCAGACCGCTTAGTCTTTGGCTCCTTCTCAGAAATTGCAAAACCGGCAGACCGCGCGGAAGCGCCGCATCTCTTGATGTTTTGCCTGGACGAAAAGAAGAGACTCTTCTGCAAGCAGATTTTGGAAACAAGTTCTCCCAGATTGAAATATATCATCAACCCACCAAGAATGCATTTTCCACGAAAAGCCATTCGAAACTGTCGGAGCAATTCTTGTGGTGAAAAATTGGAAAAAGAGTCAACAAAAGTCTGAACAAAAAAGAGTTGAAAAGCTCCGTTGGCTGAGCGTGTTCTCCAAGGGATTCATAACCCAAGGCATCATGCCATCATCCCCAACCCTTGGCACCGTCGTAGTCCACACAGCAAAGTAAGGCCCAGTGGAATCCGAAGTCCTTAAAACGTTTTTGACGTTTTTTCCATAACTGTCGGACACCCTAAAGTCCAAAAAGGGTCGACATGATCTTGGGCAAAAAAAATGACCTTGTAAATTTCTGGGTTCCTCCGTTTTTTTGTTGAAGCCATCCCATGTTTTGTATGAAACCCCAGAAACCCATGGAAAAATGAAGGTTCATAACCCCTAGAAATATGGTTTATAATATAACCCCTAAAGATCAGGGAAACGCGGGTTCCCATGGTGTTTTGTATGAAACACTTTCGGCTTGACTTCAAATTCCAATCAATTCGCGGGAGCAAGGGACCTGAACTGCAAGCCGATCGCCGATCGCTCACCACTCGATCGCGATCTGCGCCTCAGAAATGGCTCCCAATATCTCCAGTTTGGGAATTTGTACATACCCTGCTGTGAACGATCACATATCCCCTCCCAGCCGGAGCTTTTCGAGTCGACGATTTTCCCAACTTCCCGTTTGGTGGGTCCCATGTGATCGTTCCCTGAAGAGTAATTACATGATACACTCACTGAAACGAACAGCAAGTTCACCCCTGAAATAGGCCTTTTGCCCCAAAGGAAATGAATCATCTTCCAACTTCCAACCATTGATTTTCAAGGGTGAACCGTTGGTTTCAGGATGATTTCTGCAATACACCCCTCAGAAACAGAGAGGGAATGAGTAACTGCAGCTGAGACTTTCTCTAAGAAGAACCGATTTATGCTGTCATGCCGCGAAAACATTTTTTTCGCCATCGCAGTCACAAAGAGATTTCAGGCAATCAGTGATGCATGCCAGCACATTCGGCGGCAGCAAGTCGCAAGGGAATGCAAGGGATTTTCAGGCGATCGGTGCCCACTACTGAAGGGATTGGTCATCCATTTTGCTCCGCCCAGATCAAAGACCGGACGGTTTTTGGAAGCAACAGGAAGCAACCACCTTCAGGGACTACCAATTATATTGGGTGTACATGGCCCGTGTATCTCATGCCTCAAAGGCAACCCGTCATCTACTTGCACGGATTCGTCAAGTCGTAGCATGTTGAAAACTGCGGAATCAGGACATCAATCGCCTCAAGCTCTGTTACCTGAGACTGAGGGGCAGTCCAAGCGCAACAGCTGTGATCTTTAAGGCAACTGGAAGCCTGTTTGCGCCTTAATGCAGTTGTCAGCAATGGACTTCGCGTTGTTGACACAGGCTGTAGATGCGGCCCAATCGCAGCGGCCAAGCTTGACCCTCCTGAGAGGCCAGCCACCTGAGCCTGAGCACGCATTCGTCAAGTCGCACGTGCCTGAAAACTGAGGAATGACGATCTCAACAAGAACCTCCTGCTCTGTTTTTGGCACGTACTCCGGAACGACATGGTGGCAACAGCCGTGGTCTGGAAGGCACTGGATGGTGGTATGCATCTTAGTGCAGGTGTCACCAATAGTGCT
>OMLO01000377.1_pt1 | contig 28301 bp, 29 predicted proteins | sample 1674811 | NCBI WGS metagenome assembly OMLO01 (sample SAMN06265003, study PRJEB25207) | coral metagenome | isolation source: Coral host | place: Mexico:La Bocana,Puerto Morelos, Mexico | collected 2008-11-13
TGTTGTTGTTGTTGTTGTTGTTGTTGTTGTTGTTGTTGTTGTTGTTGTTGTTGTTGTTGTTGTTGTTGTTGTTGGCGTGGTAGCAAACGGATGGAAAGTCGGCAACGCTGATGGAGACAAAAGTTCTAGAGGCAAAGTCTTTCTTGAATACGGTTACTGTCCACCCTGAAATTTCTGCCTCCGGCTCGCATGTGATTTGCTGGTATATACAGCAGCTGATGTACCCATGTCACTGATGTTTATATTCGAAGGATTTTTTTTCGAAGAGTGTTGTTTTGACTCCAAACTCACGAAATGAGTCTGTGCAAATTTTGCATGATAAGGGGTCCGGGGTGGGATGCCAACAATTCTAGAATTTTGCGAGTCTATGGTCATAGCCTCATGTAGACTTTTTTAGAGCGATCCGCGCAGTAAAGATTCTAAAAAGACGGCCCAGGCCATGAAGTGAATCAAGTGCAAGGTCCGAATTGGCTTAACCAAAGGTTTGAACTAATCGTTCGATCAATGGACCAACTTGTTCAGCCGTTGTGGATTTCAGGTGAATCCAATGGAACTAACTTTGTGTAGTGAGAATGCCTTTACGTCCTCGACGTCGAGGATGAATCTCTACGTACAGTTTCTTGGATTTTGCACCTTGAGAGTTAGAGTTCTGGCCGACTCAGACACACGAAGTTCGAGAAATATTTGTGAAATTTTCGAAGCATGAAAGAACTGTACGGACAACGCACAAGGAAGGGCACCTGTTGATTTTTTTAAAACTGGGAGCTTGGACGATGGAAATGTTGTTTGTCGAACATGTTTATTTTGCACCATTGCTATAGTTTTCCTTGTATTTTCTGTGGAATTTGAGTTGCCTATAGCTTGCTACACAAGACATGCTTGTTACTTGTTGAATCTTTTATGCATCAAAGTTTCCCTTGCTCGATTTTTGATTCCTTTGAGCCACAGCATCCAGGTTTTCCGGCGATTCTGACGGGATGACGCAACAAGCAGATGGGTCTTACGTTGCTAAGTGGGGGTCCCTGAGGGAAGAGTCTAGCGATTCGAGATGAAACCAAGGTAAGAAAGGACTCTTGCAATGTTTTCATGTTTTCTTTCATATTGGTTACAACATTCTTTTTTTCGCATCACTTTCAATACATCACTCTTGGGAGCTTTTCCTCTATCCATCTTTAATCACATCTTTGACAAAGTCAGCAAGCCACTCTGATGGTCCAGAAAACCCTGTGACGCTGTCAGGTGTCCAGATGGACGCTGGTGGCCAGGACCTGGTTGTCGCAATGATCTCACAAAGTGCATTCCAGTGCTCACGTATCATGGGTGGAAACTTCAAGCGATCATGCAGTGGAGTCTTGGATGATGTTGGGCCAGTGGAACCGTGGAACCTCTGTGGTGGATTTGCTGGCTGGCGGAAGCGTTGAAAGAGCTCATTAGGGCTTTGTCACTGGTGATTTCTTTCACTTTCCTCCTTAGTGTTCAATTCAGGAGTACGGAATACTGTCCCACATACGATCATTTCTCCAGGCTTTGGATGTTTTTATTCGAAGTTCAACACTCGCAAAGCATCTCACGAACTCACATCCATTGTATGCTACCCATGCCCTGTGGACACATGGAAAGACCGAATTTGGCATCTATGACTTTGTATTATACTTTTACAGGGGTCATCAAATTTCCCCTTAAACAATGCAAATGTATGATAATTTTGAGGGATTTGCCACTGGTGCATTGTTTGGGTTGGTAATGCAACCAGCCTAGTTCTGTTGACATGACGGAAACAGGAAACCCATCAAAAAGGGGTGATCCAGTTGTTCACTCCATCGTTATTTTGCTTTCAGGGTGACGGCCTACAATTTTCCAGCAGCAGTTGCGATGTCCACGACTTACGTCTCTCGGCAATCAAAACGTCTGGTTTCACAAGTGTGTGCATGGTCCCAAAAAGCCGACCTTTGAGCGGCGCACATATGATTCTTTGGGGCCTGTCCTGCAAGCTTTGGTAATTCCAAAGGGGCAGCAACCCAAGGTCATAGTAGATATTGTCTTGCACAAGTTCCTTTTTTAAAACATGCATACCTGCCCTGAACGCAGAATTTGGAGAGATGGATTTGTAAAGAGATGTTGAGTAAGTAAACTTGAATATTTATACACTCGATAGACTCTATATGATTTCTTGCATTTGGATACGTCTAGCAGCTTTTTTCTATTGCTGAGAGATAGTCTATCAGTTCTTGTTGGTTTCAAAAAAAAAGATCAGGTCCAATACACCCCTACTTGCTGGCTGAATGAACAGGCTCTAGGTCGCTGAGTGTCAGCCTTGAGGTTCCCATAATGAGAGGTTCTGGTTCTTGTCAAATCATTTCCGCTGTAAAACAACAAACACGTCGCTGTCAAATTGAAAACAGATACAGTGCATGAATAGATTGACTTGAAAATGTTAGTTGTGATGAATGCGGGAAAGTAGTGTTGATCTCCTACAACTTTTTGTTGCCGCTTTTGGAACATTCAAACTCTGCAAAGTGCCCAGGCCAATTGGACGAAACACGTTGCGAGCAATGAGGCCCTTCACTACTGGTGGGTTTCTGAAATGCATTTGGAGTGGTTGTGTTCCAAAACGTAGTGCCGGCTGAAAAACAGTTCTTTCAGTTCAGGTTCCGGACGCGACCTTCATTGAACGGCAGCCGGAGCCCGTCATATTTCCTCGACACTCTCCCAGTAACTGGGTTCCTTGGAACGCACAGTGAGGCTTTCATATCCCAAATTCCACTTGAACACCTCCAATTTGGACCAATGCATGAAGCTATTTTTTACGTCAAGCGTTATGATATTATGAGTCATGATATTCTCAATCTTATACTTTCTGAATCAATGGACTAGATGGTGATAGCATGATCTTTCAGGCAGTGCTTTGCCGCTATTTTTGGACTGAGATAAAATGACATGCACAAATAGATCAATCCACTTGGAGACTTCTTGGATCACGAGAATCATACAGGTAGAGGCCTTGTGTTCTTTTCTTCTAGTGCAGGTCATTGAAGATAGCCAGTATCAAAATATACACTGTGATACTGTGATGCTCCTTTGAGTATCCAAATGAAACTCATATCATCCAGCTACACGAACAGATGAAGCATAAGCTGAAATTGCCACTCAGTGAAACTTTCTATTGAAACTCGAGTTTCTTCACTTGTTAAGCGATTCTTCACCTGAAAGCCTGCACCACGGCGAACTGTGCGGGAACCGAGGCTCTGGGTGATAAGAAGACAGGCGCACACAGCCAACATTGCGGATACCACCGATTTTACTTGTCAGAACCGATTTCTCTATAGGTCAATTATGATCAGATCCAATTCACCTCGTAGCTGAAATATTTGATATCTACTTTGCAACGACAAATTTGCTAAGCAAAATCAAAATTCAAATGAAGACCTGGTTACCAGACATATGACCTCAAAGGTCTCCAGGTTCTTCATAGTTCCTGCACCACAGGTCAGTAGCCCAATATCTGCCATTGATGAGTAGAAACCTGTGCACCTGCAATGATACAACATGTATTTTGAAGAGGTATGGAGTCGGCATATTGTTTCACCAGATATGTACAACATTTTGTCATATCTTGTCCGTAGCCAGCATATTTCTTTAGATGACATGATGTGGCCTCAACCTAGACAACATGGAGAAACCACCACATTGAGCTTGATTGAAATCTTTGATTTGACCAGATACAACACGCACATATACACAGACACACACTCAGGTACTCGACCCACAACTTCACACAAAAAAGTGACAAGGAAACAAAATGGGCACCCTGGTGCAACTCTTGGGTGGTTCCGCGTGCTCGCGTGCGAGCCTTTCAAGAGCCTTGTGTTGGATGTGACAGGCGGAAAAGGAAGCTACGTTGCCAAGATGGTGAGCAGCAACCTGCAAACCAAAGCTCCTGGCGTGAGAGAGTCTCAGCCGGATTCATTCAGTTTGGGACTGTGTGAGGGAAGATGAGTGCTGGGCCGACGAGGGTGAATCTTTGTTGGATCAACAGAAATAAACGACATGCGTGCAGAGGTTTTGTAGTGTGTTCCCTGCGTTCCCTTCCTCATACCCCAAGCTTGCACAACCAGCCTTGAACTTGGGCTCAATCAATCATCCTACTAAGGAATTTGTGGCTGGGGTAACGTTCGAGCTTCCCGAAGTCATGGATATCCTACTGGAACAGAAGCAATCAGGCACCCTTACCTGCCTGCTGAGCCGGAGATTTTTTTGGGCAAAGAGAACTGACAATACGAAAGACGCAAAAGGGAGGTCAGTTCATTATATGGGTCTTTGGCAGCAATTTTTTCGAAGAACTTCCAATGAAGTGCTACACATGTTTTTGGTTACCGAATGTGGATTATGGTGTCAGAAACTATTGCATGAAATTTGGTGACTGGGTGACTGGGTAACTGGGCGAGACACAGGAAATTTGGAATTATGACCAACGTAGGCTGGCCATATGCCTGACCATGCACACGGGGATGCAATTCTTGCATTATATTTATAGAATATATGTCTCAACCATGTATATATATATATATATACACATACACATACATTTACATATACATGTTTTGCAAGCCAAATAAATACTCCAAAGTCCTTGCCATGTATTCTGTGATATGCTTTCTTTTCCTTCAGATAGGGGGGTACATCACCTGACAAATTGCGCCATAAAGTAGGAAATTTTTGCCACTTTGCCTTTGGCCCTGTGAATCGTACAGGCGCAAGCAACTCTCAAACAATGTGCCAGTGGGTCCAAAGGTCCCTGGGCAGTTGTCAGTGGCAGGTGAAGTTGTGCCTGGTGCAGAAATGTGGCTTTCACCAAGGGTTTTGGTTTTGTCCTAGATGGTTCCTATGCATAAAACCTTCTCATAAATCTTAGTCATAGGAATGCAAATCCAGCATGGAATTTATGAGGAACAATTGGGATTTTTCCTGGCTATGTTCGATTGGAGGCTCCCGCTAGATCTCACCTTCCCAAATGATTTCCACTGTGTTTCAGGAATCGGGATCGATGGGAAGGTTGGGTCCCAGATCGTACGAAATGTGCGGCGCAATTCGGAGTCTTGCTTGTGATGGTTGTGATGGTGGTGCCAATTGTTTAGAATTTGTTCGAGCGCAAGGTTGTCATCGAAAAGCTGTTTGCATGGTTTTTGAAATGCTTGCATAGGGTGATGTTAGCCATTAGCCTGTATCGGAACTTTATTTTTTGGGCGAGTGTGGTCATCGAAAAAAAACACCTGGCAGAGTGGGTCAGAAGGACTTCCCGGGTGGAATGCGCATGTTTGAGCTGTGACCAAACCCAGACTAGATCCAGATGATCGTTGGACCAGCTCTTTGTCATTTTCATTATATAATATATAACAAAATAATCATGCAAATCCTGCAAATCATGCAAGGAAAACATCATGGACCACTAGGGTTCGGCAGTAATTTAGCTCTCAGCTTTCCGGCATCAAGGATTATATCGTGAGGAGGCAACGAATGGGGAACTCGGTCGTGTGTCATGCAACTCCCGGATGTTACTTAATGGAAGGAGGGTGACGAAGTGCGTGCTTACCATGGAAAACATCAATTTGAACAAATCCAAGTTCATCCGCTCATTGTTTTTGATGTCATCCGATATCATCATCCCTTCCAATAGCTATGTCATTTTGGTTTGTGGAAGTCAAACTTGCCAAGAGCCAGTGACTTTGATGAATTATAACGTGCAATACCGTGCAACTCTCTTCTCGTTCACTGAAAGAGCAAACATAGGACAACGTCTTTGTGACGAATCGCTTGAATCGGGAAGGAATCACCTGTGCCTTGGCTTCCTTGCTTGGTCAAATCAATGGGACCATTGGTGGGGGATGCATATCAGCAAACTGAAAAAAATCGTCACAAACAGATCTCACTGTGAATGGTGGTTTGGACGGGGATTTCAAAAAATCGCCCCCAGACCGGTGAATATCCTTTGATCCACTGAAAATCACGATGTTGTCATGGTGAGCGATGGCATTTAACAATGACTTTTGACTTGGATCGGGGGGATAATTCCTTTGCAAAGTTCACAAGGCAAACTGAACCTGTAGAAGGTGGTGCACTTCAAACCCGTTGGGCAATGTCTGCTCATATTTTTCAAGTATCCCGTTCACTGCATCGGGGCATTTACATCTATTTTTCGGTCTGTGTAACAACTTTCATTTTGCAAACTCATCGACTCAAAGAATCTGCAGGGATAGAAAGTCACAGAGTGTCAGATCGTTGATCTGCTCGGTGCCAGGCAGAGCTTGTCCTTCGGGACGCTTTTCGGCTGAACTCACTGATTCGATTCTTGGAACACAACAAAACTGAGACCGGAAGGATGAGACGGCTAGGATGTGGCGTTGGTGAAGTGTCTCAAAGTGCAGTGGGCAGAAAAAAAAAGCGTGACACACACACACACATACACACACACACACATCGTGACAGATCTACATGAGATCTTCCTCCATACTTCAGGAATGGGACGACCTTCTTTTGCAAACCATGCGCTGCGGGCACTTCTCAGGTCCGGAGTTCCTGCGATGCCATGTTCGGAGTCATCATGTTCGTTGTTGATGGTAGAGATCTTGCATCACCATTTGTGACAGATGAAACATGAAACCCTAAAACCTGGATCTTCTCCGTCTGGTGCAGGGTTTACATCCATCAGTATGATACTGTTTGGTTTATCCATAGGGTTGCTGCTATCGGAAATGGGTACCCAAGATCCAAATAGGCGCAGGTACCACAGGACACAGCGTAGGGGTTCCAGCTTTTTCAGAACAGAAGGAAATGCTCCGAGAATCCTTGGCTTTGGCGCCAGACATTTTGCAAATTGAGTTATATAATTACAATTTGGATTTGGATGAATTGGATGACCGGCCGATCAGTCCAGAATTTTCAGCGTAACCATCAGAGGATGGGGCTTAGTTGTGCACACTTGTCCACTACTATTTTGAGCAATTTCCAAGGGGATAGCACATTTTGCATGTTCAGATGTACCAGGTGGCACCCAAAAAACAGAGAATCAAAACCGTGATGCACTCGGCGACACATGCAGATGGATCAAAGTGGATGAAGCTCTGATCCTGAAACCATGGATCTAACACTACGCATTTCCAAAATTTTTGGACCCTCCACAGCTGGTACGTCACTCCATTATGCAGGTATAGTTGTATATGAATATTTCCTGTTTTCCGCAAGTCAAAATCTTTCAGCTCATGCATCCGTTTCGCGGGTACCCGTAGGACGAGGTTGTTTGGAAACACTTCATTCTCGGCAGGCCTCCGGTGCTGCACTACGTTGTGACCCATGTGCTAAAGGTGGAGCGAACGGTTTGATGGGGCAACACCCAATCTATATGGCCTTTCTCACAATATTAATGTAATGCCCTTCGGAAGTCTAATGAATTCTAGAAGGTTGGCCTTGGTTGGCAATGGAAATTGAAACGGTGAATTGGTTTCTTGTATTTGCGCTGTGTGTCATGCTTTGCCGATCAACAGTTGATGAATCTTTGTAGTTGAGTAGGCTAGCCTTAGGGTAAGCCTCATGTTCATGTTCAACATGGAATCGCTTTTCCGCTCTGCATCCTGAATCAGAGAAGCTACCAATGCGGTAGAAAGGTGCTATTTTTTTGCAAGATCTCCTGCACCACTTGGGATCATTTTGAAATTGGAAGGTTTTTGAAAGGGGTGGGGACATCTCCTTGTGCGGGAGTCTTGGAAGTCTCGTACTTCAAATTCGTGAAGATACATTGTCGAGAGGTCCTCGAGAAATCTCGATCTACCTTGTTGCAGGTGAGTATCAAGATGAAGAAGGTCAAAGCTCTTGTAGCTTGGCTTTTTAGAAGTCTGATCGAAAGATGTTGGACTGAAAAATAGCCCACAGAATCACTGACATGGCAGATGTTCCAATCTGGGAGCTAGTATTTGCAGCCTTGAATCCGGTTGAGTTTTGTAGTCAAAGAATTGCTCCTGGTTGGCTTGCTCTCCCCTGTTGCAATCAAGAAGTGAGGGGTTCAGATGAGTTTCAAGTCTCACACGGTTGATCTGTAATACGTACCAGATGTATTTTGAAAAATAACTGAGTATGACAGGGAGCTATCACAGCTGTTTTGTTGTTTTTCGCGACTTTCATCCTCTTCACATATCCACAGAGCTTGGCTCAGGTAAGAGATGCAATCAAGGGCAGTACCAGAGCTTTGAGGGTCAGAAGCAGTGTATTGCCTGTCCCAATGACACTACCACGTTGGGCTTCAGCTCTAAGAATCTCTTGGACGCTGGGAGTGGGAGTCCTTATTGTTTCCTTTTTTTTCTTGTATCTTTTTTCATGGAGAGATAGGAGGTACACTTGAGAATGGATGGGTTTTGCCTCAGATTCACTACATAGGTAGAGATGACATCATTTCTGGAGGCCCGCTACCGCGCAATTTTCTGAAGAACGCTTTGTTGCTTCGAACCCCATTGGTGATTCAAGCACAGGACGATACATATCGGTCAGTCAAATAGGAAGTTTTTTGGTCTTTGCGTCCACTGCTCTAGTGAAAATCAGAGTTGTGAACAAGTGCCTCTTGGAAAACAGTTCCAGTCAAATTACTTCCTGTTATAGACCCATAATTGGTCAACTTCCACTGAGGACTGTGGGTGCAGGAATCACAAAATCAACATTGCCCGTGAAGGATCAGGGTTGTTTGACTGCTTGCCCTGCAGTCTCTCCACTGCACACAGACGGATGGTTCAGGTAGAAATACCCACAAAACACGCGTGTCGCCCACACAGGGTTTAGGGTTTTAGGGTTTGGGGTGTGGGAGTTCGGTCAAGGACCCAACTCCCAAGCATTGCAAACGATCAATTTCCCCAATAGCCAAAATCCTCACGCCTGCCACGTTTTTTATCTTCCCGTTGAATGTTCCCGCGGGGCCACGGGCAACACATGCGTTTTGGCCATAGAAATACTGTAGATGAATCATGGGTGATCATATTGTTTGGATGAAATCTGTCCGTCTTCATTTTCACATGACAGGCGTGGAATGTGTTCCAATGCAGACATGTTGCTTTTTGTTTCTTGCAGCAGTTTCAGCGAATTTCGCAGCTGCATATTGCCAGTCCATTTCAGTACTCTGAAGGACTCTTGTTTTTAGCTCCAAGATGTGTCAACATTTCACATGTCCAAACATACAGTAAACATTTTCCAGCTTCAACCACCAAATCTGGTCAAAATATCCGTTGGTATTATTGATGCATGGGGGTGCTTCCATTTGTTGCATGCCAAATGTCTGCAAATTGGACTCATTAGACTCTAGGCTGGTCGGGAAACAGAAACTTTAAGCACACACATGTTCCCCTTGAATCTTGGATCAGATTTACTCGTAAGATACTTTTTAGTGTCTGAATTGCAAATGCCTGAATTGCGAATTGTATTCTTGCATGGTTCTTTGAGGAATAGAAACAAAACGGCTATCATGAAGACCAGAAAGGTTGATGCCAGGCGACACCCTCCCCCAGGCAATCAAAATCATGAGTGTGCAGGCTGACATAGAAATACTGAAATACATACTATACCCGAAATATATAAAATGAATATAAGAAGTACAAATACCATGCGGTTGCTTGGAGAAGTAGGAAGCTACCGAAGTAGAACAGATTGTGCAACAAACGCCGGACTTTTTAGATGATCCACAGACACAAAGCACAAGACATAAATATGAACAGACTCGAAAAGGAGATACACATGATCAAAAGGAGACACACACACACACACACACATGATCAAACACACTAAGCGAGGCAGTCAACTTTCATAGACTTTTCTTTCCTCACTGTGAGGTGATGGGCTGAATTGTCAATTTCCATCCACCATCCAGAATCTCATGGACGGCCCTGAGGACAGCCGACCATGAAGGGATTGAATCGTTTTTTCTTCTCAATTTTTTTAAAGTTTTGCCCCACAAGTCAAAGACCGTCGTGTCCAATTTTCTTGAGGTCACTCTTTTTTCCAAAAGTTCCTCAAAAACTTTTCAAAAACAGGTACAAAACTATTTCTTTTCGATGGCGCCAAAATGCAATTCTTTCCTGAGACCCGCTGGGGGCCTCATTTTTGAAGTACTTGCTGTAGTTTATTAAAGATCATTTTGAAAAAAGATAGAGTGAAAGGCATTAGCAAGTCTCTGGGTCCAGCATCGAGAATTACAGTTTCCACGCAATTTCGTAGTGTTGGTAGCCAAAAACAAATTCTATCTAGCACTGCCACCTGTTTGCGAGGACCAGACTTTCGCCACGATCAAATCTGGCTACTTTTCCACAAAGGACGACCCAACCAGCCTGCACCTGGACGTTCAAAAGGTCTTGGGAATCCATCTGAATTTGGCATTGTCTTTCCAAAATCCCAATTTTATTTCCCCGGGGCTTTGGTACCTACACTTCTGAGAATAGCTTTAACGCCACAGGATACTCCAAGCAGCTTGGTAGTGAAAGAAATTGCTCCTTAATACTTAAGTGTCCCTATGTCCAGAGTTAATCGTAGCGCTTCGAGTTTGTCAGAAATTAGGGAGCCAATCCAGCCATACCAATTGAAATGTGGCATACTCTGATGTTTGTATATATAAGAGTCTTTCAAAGCTTCACCCACATGATAAGAGTCTCTTGCTGAGTAACCAAATTGGAGGTTGACCGAAGTCCTGCTGAGCTTGAATGAAAGGTTAGCGGTTAGTTCAATGTTTTTGCACCAACTTGGGGTATGAGCGACCTCATTTCTTGCTAATTTCCTCTCTTTCTGGGATGTGGGGCTCATTCTTAGGTAGCCTGGAGCGGCAAAGGAAGCCAGAGAAGCTATTGACTTCTATTACTAGATTGATTCAGATCTGTCAGCACTGAAATTTGGGTAATAAATAGACTAGGTCCCTGCTATTTTGTGTGCAGACGGGCAATGTTTCGTCTCAATATTTCCTGTTTCTTCGACGACCCTGTCGTTGACGCTCCAATGAGGTACAGATGTGAACCAGCATCCTACTGTTACTTGGCGGCGACTGAGTGATGGTCCACAGGCACAAACCGTGTGCGTGAAAAAGACACCTTCCTAGCGCCACTGAAGCGTGAGAAAAGCTCGATTTATGATGTGGTTGTTTCCAAAGACTGTAGTACTAGTACTGTATCCCCACATTATCCTGAGACCATAGGACCAACCTTTGGCTTCATCATGCCCATGAGGGCCAGTTTGGGGTATCCAATGACAAGAAAAGCAAGGTCCAGGTGGCAAACCGGGAGAATGCACTGGTGGCTTGACTGGTGTTCCCTGTGCGATTTGCCCTGTTGGGCAGAGCCTTGTGCAGAATGTGGGATGGGAATTACCAAATGACTATGCTGACTCAGCTAGCAACAACCAGTCATTCGGAAAATGGAAGTTGAGTTGAGTTATATAGACTCCAGATCGCAATGAAAAACTCGTAACTCGTTGGCCAGTTCAGAAACAGAGTTTTGGATGCCAATCCAAGTGAATTTATCAAACAAAAATGCCACACCTTGGAATATACCACCCGTGATACTTGGCAAAAATTAGTTCAGGGAAGCAACCAGCGCTGAAGCAGCACGAAATGCTAGGGAAGGGATGTATTGCTTGAGGGTTTCGAGTAATAGGCATTCACCATTTGGACAAGAAAATAATGATTTCAGACACTCCTCAATGTGAGAACTCTATCCCAAGTACTCCACCGAAGTTTCGAAGTTTCATCCCTTTGAAAAACTGGAGTTTGCACAGTGGGTGAAAAACGCCGACCTTGGAACTTGAACGACTGCAAAATGGTAGGGCATCTCGGGTTTCCACAAATCACAAGTGTATCACGAATGTATATCATTTTTCGGACATGAAGGGTATCACAATTTCCTCCAGACACATTTTTCGTCCCAATTGTCAAGGACTTGGTCGGACACAAAATGTGTGGATTGCAACGGAGCGGCATGGGCGTGGCCTGGAGGCACCAGGGCAGTTCACCGGTCGTGTTGATCGTTGCTACTTTAACGTGGCACTGAAAGCATCGACTATCATCAGTGAGTTTAGTAGCTTCCTGTTCAGATGTTTTTCTACTTAGTATTTTTTCGGCCCAGTTTTTGTTGATTCATCGTTTCGAAAATTGCGGGACTTTTTGTTTTTTGGGCGGCGAAAAAAACTGGCCTGCAGTCTTGGTAGCAATGGTGGCAGTCTTCCTGTCCTACTACGTGGGAAACGCGAAGGCTGGCAGGGAGTTGGCACAATAGGGAGTTATTGGGGTGTTCTTCCAAAAAGTGCGACAGAAATGGCACTTCCCAAGATAAACTTGTTTGACATCAATTTTTGAAAAAAAAACAACTGTCCACATTCTCGGACAAAGAACCTTTTTGCCTTCCAAAAGGCTTGATTTGCCAGAGAGAAGCTTAGAATCAACAGCAAGTTTTCAGAAATGACAAAACATGGGATAAGTCAAGTGCTTCTATTTCACAGACTTTTTCGGAGTAACATTTTTGAAGCTGCCCAAGGTCCGACCACGAGCCACACCCATGAAGGTGGGACGTTTTCTTGCAGAGATTCGGGCAGGGTTTGAAGAACCATGTTGCCCAGCCAAGGGAGGTTTGTCTTTGCTGGGTTCTTTGCCTTATAATGTGGGCACATTGAACCCCCTGAACATCCTACAAAAAATGAGTGAAGAAATTCATCCACAGAATCCAGCATTCTGTTGCCATGCGGTACGCAATCTATGATTTGGAGCGCACAAAATCCACATGAAGCAATCATTTCAGAGGGATGTTCCACAGTTTTTTTTGTTAAAACGGATAATGGTGCGGACATAGGTTCTGAGAACGTTCGGGGTTCCGGAAGGTTGCAGGGTGAGTTCTAGGAGGGACAGGGTTTGCGGTGAAAGCCATGAGATTCTGGAAGGTTCACAGGGCCAGGCTTCTGGTGTGGCAAATATCACCTGAGTTTATTCACAGTTGACAGTTCACTTTGTCCCAAACTTGTCACTTCAGTGTTTTTTTCGTGGAAGATTTTGCCTTGCTTGACTCGGAGGTCACTGAACAGCAATAGAAGACTTTCTCGAAAAACCATGCCTTGTCACGCCAGTTGGCCGCCATCGCTTCGGGCCTAGCGGTCAACGTCCTGCAAACCATTGCAATTATGGGAATGATGACTGTGCCGCAGCTGGAACGTGGGTGGGAAACGACGGTTTGGAAGGGAGCCTGCAGGGGAATAGAAGGCCTGCCGCTCATGGAAATGCTGTAAATCACGAGGATGCTCAAAAATGTGTTGGTTAGATTTCAGTTTCGTGTGCCCCTTTTTTGTGTGACCTCTGTGAAGAAAAAGTTTGGGGTCTTTGATTGAGGCACTCGAAGATGAGATTCCAACTCTTGGATTCTCATTGCAGTGAAGCAAACAACGTGAAGAGACTGATGAACCAAATGAACCATCTGATTGTGGTTTCAGGTGAACCAAGGGAGCTATAAATGAGTATCTTTTTTGAATCTGAGGCGGTATGGTCAACGGATATGGAGACAACTAGCTCAGGCAAGGGGTGTCAGTTGGAAATTCCCAGGCACTTAGGCTATTCAGATAGTCCTATGCACTTTTGCTTGTGTTCTCAGGGTGCTGACATGGGGAGTACTTGATGATCGGTTCAAATACTGCGCTGCAAGTCCAAAAGGTGTTTGGTACAATTACTAATGCTGGCGCAAACTCTGAACAATTTATATCATTTTCCTAGTAAGACTCCCACAAGTTCATTCAGCTGTCAATATTTTGCAATATGTTCTTCATGGGGGTTCCTAAGACTTTCCTCTGAATTTGAATTTAAGTGCAAAACCGGTGAAGTGGCTAATGTTTCGACTTTTTTTTTGTTGCAAAAGTTTTTCTCATCGCAGTGGTTTGACTCATCGCAGGGCTTTCATTCCTGATCCTGGACATTCAAAGTGGCGTGTCCAGAAGGGGTGGCCTTGATTCCTGATGCCAGCCTTTTTTGGGGAAAACAGCATCTCCTTCCAAATGACAAAGGATCATCCGAAAGAAACAGTAGAAAATCCCATTCATTTTCTGCCCCAGAAAGTTCGAATTCCAGCACATGACCGGTTTCTGGAACATTTTGGTACGAGTGCGAATAGATTTGATTCTGTCTGGCTGTAACATGTTGACTTGAGGACGTGAAGGTACATCAACGTAAGGCATTTCAGCTACTCAAAAAGTGTTGTGTTCTGCGCTGATGGTAGCGGAGCCCCTAACCAGGTGCATTTCATTCAGGAGACCTTTGTCGCTTGCTTCACGTCCTTGGACGAGCTCTACATCACTTGGTTAGCAATTGGACAGCCTGCACGGTGACTTGCTTAACCCTGCTTCGCGTTCTACTTGCACGGCTTGGAGGTAAAACTGAAGGTTTTCAGGTTCTCAGGGCACATCTTTTAAGCAGTCAGATTCAGAAGAAAAATGGATGGCAGCTCACCTTTGCCAAACAGCTGCAGCACTCATGATGGATGGTGCGCAGGCAAACAATGTTGGCAGGCAATTTGGATGATGTAGGCAACAGCCGCAAGCAGCGGAAGCAGTTCAACAGATGAGAAGGCATGGTACAAGATCCTTCCGAAACCACCAGTCTTTGAGGCAAAGCATGCTGATCCAGAGATTTGGCTTAGACGTTTGAGCAATACTATGGAAGTTTGGATGCCAGCTTCGTGTGACATCCATGCTCTCAAGTGACAGAGGTGAGTAGAATGAGCCATGAACAAGAATCGAGCGGCCGATTATGAGCTCGCCGGCTTTTCATGAAGCTCCAGAGTGCGTACCCTGAATATGAGACGCGGCAGCAGGTTGAGATTAAGACCGCAGTGCTGCCATGTTCAGTGCAAGGGACATTGAAGCCATGACTCTTCTATATGGAACCCACAACCTACTCACAATTGAGAGAGGCATTGCCCAGCGAATTCTTGTAGCACGACAAAGTGGTCTGAGATGATGGTTCTTTGACGAGGAGCATGTGATGACACTAGTGGACCTATGCAAGTAGAGGCAAAGATTCTCAGACATGTGGCTCTTGGTTTGAGTCGGAAGCAAAAATATTCATGTTAATGCAAAAGGACAAAGGGAATAACGCCACGACAAACAGCGGTGAGGGAAATAGCAAATGAAAAGACTTCAAAGCGGAAGGAAAAGGGAAATGTGAATAGAGCTGTTGGAAAGCGGGGGTCACTTAGCAAGGGCTTGCTTCGACAGGTTCAAGAGACAGCTCCCAGTGTGTCACCAGAGCAGCCAAAGGATATTCATCTTTGAGGTGATGTGACTTGGTGATGACGCTGATGGACATTTTGATTGAATTTTATCAGCGTGATGAGCATGACCTTCGGCAGGACTGTGGTGCTTCAGCAGTGGATGTGGCACTTCGTCGACAAGTCCCTCTTCAAGCTAGAAGATTGGATGTGGCCCCTACTTCGTTGAGGAATGAGAGGCTGAGGGTGCTTTATGGAGGAGAACTGTGGAATTCAATCTGGTGAAGAACTTCAAGTCTCATGATTCTCATGTGCAGACCTTCACCAGCCTGTTTTGGACAGCGGATCAGATACAATTGTTCTTCCAGCTAGCCTTGCATTTGCTCATGGAGGAGCTTTGTGGGATGGACAAGGCAACCAGATTGCAACGGCAGGGTGCAGACAAGTTGAACGTGAACTGTGAGGAGAAGCTGGAGATGTTGTTGTTCGATAGGATGCATCTGTCGAAACACGTGAAGCAACCCCTTGTCCCTTATATGGGCAGATCGCTCAAAGGTGGGACGGTCCCTTCGACTCTCATCACCTACAAGAATGACAGCGTGTAGCTACACCAGCCAACCTATTTTTTTTCAGAATCCAGTGATGGAGGCTGGAATAGGTTTGGCTGGCAATGGCGGTCCAGCGGTGAAGCAGTGCAAGTTTCACCAATGTACAGCAAAGCAGACGCAAAGGTTGTCACCATTGACCACCCTAACATTCGAGCTCACACTAGCAAGGGTTTGTGGAACAGCCATTCATCAAATCAGGCGGATCGCAGCAGCACTTCTATTCAGTCAGGAAAGAGGAGGAGAGGCATCAACATACCAATGACACGCTCCTTGTGGTTCCTAGAATCGTTCACAGACAAAGAACCTATCTGCGATGGTAAGTTGGCAGGCTTGGTGAGCCTGTTCTTGCTCATAGGTGCTACATTCAACCTGGACCGAAACGAGGGGCAGAAGGTTGTGTTTCTCCACTTTGGCGCGTGAAATGTCTTGATGGACAAGGAAAAGTTGTAAAGCTGACGGGATCATGATGACACAGACAAAAAAGGTTTTGAAGCCAGTTGAGGACAAAAGCACAGAGGATGAAACATCTTCAGATGCACCTGGTGAGTCAGGTTGAGAACCTCGAGCAGAAACAGCTTTGTTTACTTTGCCTGATGTTCCTTTGGCCAGCTATTGCTCGGGGAAGGGGCCTGCTAGCACCAGTGTTTGCAACACACGCACACACACACACACACGCACACACTAGGATGATGGGTTTGATCCCTGAAGATCCCGACATGATTTGGTATCCCACGTCCAGGCACCCTAACTTGAGTGACAGAGGGTTGAACCAAATTGACAATTTCGTGGCGGGGTCGAGGTGCTGCGCTTGGTATCTATGGGTGTTTTGGTGAAGATTGGTTTGGGGATGTTGATGTAACACCTCAAGCTGCAAAGTTTGCGAGGGCCTGGAGAAGGAAAACAAAGGAAGGTATATCCCTTTGTTGATAAGGAGTTCAGGTCTTGCGGCCAAAGAGTCCCCTTTTTGCAACAGAGGGCCTGGTTTTGCACGGTCGACCATCGGCTTCTTTTGCACCAGGGGGAGCAGATGGAGTTGAAACCCTTGAAGAATTGCACCGCGTGGACCGAGCCATTTTCGAGAGGATGGAGGACTATGCAGCAGGACAAGAAGATGCAAGAGATTAATGAGCACCTGGATAGGTTGTTGCCCTTGTGAAAGATGATGGCTTCTGAATTCAAGAAGACCTTTCATTTTAGCAGTTCGCAACGTGCAAGCGTTAGCCTGAGGTGCAAGAGCTGAAGGAATGGCTTGTTGGCAATTGGCAATGCGCCCCGCACTATTGGCAGGATGTCTTGTTGCGACTTGAGGATGTGAAGATGCATCTACCATGAGGCACTACTACAGCTGCTCAAAACGTTTTGCGTTCCCTAAAGAGATTCAGATGTCCTTCAAGACTTTGATGACTGAGCTTGACATGGGAAAGATCAAATTAGTATAGATTAGTTGGGTTTTGGACGGATGCGGCCTTTCAACTCGTAACCTGCAAACTTTGCAGGGCAAATGACGCATGGAAGACCAAAACAGGTCACCAGACGGACACAAGGACATTTGTGATTTGTGACCATGATATGGTTGAAATCATGGTCATCGTTTTGATGTAGACTCTTCCTCGGAACCTTCCCTTCATTTTGTCCACGGAGCACAAAAGCACTCGACGAAATCACCAACCAATGTCCAGTCTCAGCACGGACACCGAGGTTTTGGTGTCGCGTGCTTTGTTGGTTCGAACCCCGTGAATATGTTCACGGCCACAGCCGTTCTGATCCCTTTGGTTGTTTTCTGGTTTCCTGGCAAAATTCTGGGTTGAAAAAAAAGGTGAGAACGGATGCAGCCTAAAACACAACTAGTTGCAAAATGCTTTGAAAACCTTTACATGGTGTGACTGTCACAAACACGGGGACGAGTGAATGAAATGGCCAGGATCATTCTCTGCAAACTGCTCACCCACTTCCTGCCTAGAAACCTTGCGTTTCTCGACGCAAATTTTCGATTGGCAATGGGGTGAGTAGCTGATGCCAATCGATTTGGTAAAGATATGGGAAACCAATGGATACCATTGTTCAAAATGGTAGAACTGCGCAATTTGCATTTGCACTTCTGGTGGGTAAACCATGATTCCGCGTTTCCCTCATCATCGATGGGTCTACCAGTTGTGCAATTGTAGCTCAAAACACTTGTTTTTTTAATGCGAGGGTCGTATTGATGCAAACTAAATTTTTATGCAACAATGGAAACTCGCGCGTTTCAGCGGTGTTTTTTTCAGAAAGTGTCAGACAGGGAGGTGACCCAATGTAGTTGAAGTGCCCGGCATGTGGGTGTTTGCCACAGGCGCTTTGCATGGCGTTGGCGTGGTGCCTTCAATATAAGCGGAATTCTGCTCCAAGTATCGTGGCAGGACGACTCCATCAAACGTGTCTTTTGGTTCTCCTTTTTTTGTTCCAACCAACCGTTCAAACCGAGTTTGCTATAAGAAAAAATTATGAGGTCACCACATACTGATGTATTTGTTGAAAACAAACATCAACCTGCACCCCATATAGATTATACCGTGATTTGGCCCACTATCTGATGCCAACTCCAATTGCAGCATCTGATGGATTCAGAATATTGCTTCTTGAGTCATACTCCGATTTTGGAGTTACCTAAATCAATCCCAAGTAACTCAACAAAGCGACTTGTGTATGTCACATCAAGGCGGGATTTAGCACAATGAGTGCCGTGGCTCTGCAACCAATGATGCTTAGCCCAAATGTTTTCACTTGACGGCCGTGCGGCGGTTCGAGTCGGTTCAGCCAGAGTCTCTCTGGCTACGGGGAAACCTGCAACGCCGCAACGCCTTGGCCACAGCCCAAGGATGTGTTATCAGCACCCCAACGGCGTGATGAGTCTATTGAAGCATCTCGCCATTTCAGTCAGATTCACAATGAAGGCAGCTCTTTTCATAAGTGATTTCACTGGAGCGAACCATATTTGGCATCCTTTCAGACAGAATGATAGGTTTGAACGCGCACTTCGGCAATTCCCAACAAGTGAAGCAACAGCAACAAGCTGGACCGAACATATTAACATCACAAGACAAACCACAGATTTGTGCAACCTCCACCCTGCGATTTGTTGCACTGGATTTGTTCAAAGCTCCATGTTTTCGAGCTTGAGTTCTACCCTTCCTTCAGAATCATTATTTAGTGCTAAATCCTCCAACACTAGGACACTTCTCTGGGAGAAGTATGATGCCCGTCCCAACACCAAGGTATCCCAACGTTGTGTGTGGTGAGAGCGAACAGAGCATCATGCTGGGCATCGCTGTGGCAGCTTGGGCTGAAACGCCACATCCATGCATGCTTAGAGTTTGAAAAAAGTCACAACTTGCTAGTGCTGTCCCGCGTTTCATGTTTTGTGTCTCATGGTTTGCCGGCAGAGATCAAAGAGGCAAGATACAAAAAAGTCTAAGGGAAATCAGTTCCAAAAAGGTCCTCAAGTTTAGGGGACCAGATGGGGATGTTTGGATGTCCGAGGGTACTGGCTCCATCTTCATTGTGGCGTTCTACGCGGTATGCTGCTATGGGGCAGCTTGGTGGAGTGAACTTCCCGGCGTCAAATTGTCGAAGCAAGAGAAGTGACCCTTCAACCTGGTTGGTCATTGAAGATAGTAGGTCAAAGCATAAAGGGTCTTTTTCCCAACAGCGGTGCATTTTAAAGGTCCCTGCCCACTATAGGTCCCGGAGTGGCCAGGGGCGGGGTAGGGCAGTTTGGAATATGTTCATTCATTGGGGTTCGCAGTTCCGGATTCCGAAGCTTCCCGAGGTGAAAAGTTTCGGAGGTTCCGGAGTTTTCGGATGTATTGCACAGTTTCGGACGCATGATGTAGTAGTCAGACTCCTAGGAATCTTAGGAGTCTCGAGTTGTAAAGCCAGGTGTGAAGGTATCACTTGTACTGTGGAGGCCTTGAGCGGTTCAAGGATGAAAACCTGCTTCAGGCTAACAGGTGCCTGGAAACAGGCTCCTGGAAACAGGTTCCTCGAACTAGGTTCTGGGAAGGTTCTGGGACAGGTTTTTTGGGAACAGGGTTTGGCATTTTGAGAAGCAGGTTTTGGGAACCAGGTCCAGGAAGCAGGTTCTGGAACAGGTGCTTTCGATCCAGAATTGGAAAGGGGTTTGCAGCAGGTTGATGAACCACGGCAGAACTTGCTGTTGGGGATACTACTTGAGCTTCGGCTACCATGATTTCCAATATTCTCAGCGTAATTTTCTCAATCATTTTCCGGGAAAACCCGAGCGTCTGACCCGATGAAGTGTAGATGATTCGACAAAGGGCCTAGAATAGTTGGCACATTCAACATGCTCTGCATTCCATGAGGCCATCGGACTGCCCAAATACACCAGGGTGCCTGCTTTTACGCATTCCTTCAGGCTGGGCACGGGCGGACTGGTGTTCATGTGTTTGCCTTGTGGAGTTTCTCAAAGCGTCCCGGGAAAGCTCCTTTCGATGCGACATTTTGTTTGGAGGGTGGTAAAACTCTCAAGGGGAACCTTTCACCAAAGTTTCCCCTCCCAGCAATCAGTAGAATCTGCACTATCCAAAGTGAATAATCTAGTGTTGGGTGGGAGATCATCCAAAGGAAGATTCCGGGGGGTGCTGATACTCTTCCAGTTGGCCAGATAGCAACAAGGAAGTGAGCAATCAAACCGCCAAGAAGTTGAATGTCTACCCCTCCTGACACAAAAGTACCTTGAGAAGACATATGTCCGTAAAAGGATACCATCCTAGAAGGAAATAGCCTTCCAACTATCGTTTATCAGGGGCTATGTTCGTTTTAGGGACCAATGGCTATTGGACATTTTGCAGCAATTCGGCGATCAGGATGCCTCATATAGAACAAGGTTTTTGGGATCAACTATGCGAGAGGGATCAGGAGCTGTTTGTGATCAAATAAGGTTGCGATAAAGCTTTACTATAAAAACATAATACTGAAAATGATCCTTGGGAAAAGAACATTTTCCAAACAGTCCAAACAGTCCATTTCTTGGATTCCAGGGTCATTTTCGTGGGAAAGTCAAGGATGATGGGCCACGTGTGCCTCGACATCTTCGGCTTTCTGTGATTCTTCTAAGGTTCCTGTACTCGAACTTCCGTCAGGACCGTTGGTGGTCTCTTGGCATCCAGTCCTGGATTTGGGATTCAACTTGTCCTGCTGTATCGTTTGATCGGCAATCCTATTAGTCCTCCCAGCAAACCACAAGCATCGATATACACAACGAATGGACGGAAGAATTCAGGACTCTGAAAGTGGGCATGTACAAAATGTGCTCATTGACTTTGCTTTCCCCTTAGCACATGCACGCTCCTTGCATGGATCCTCTTAAGGAAACTCTGGCAATTTCCATTGCAAAGAAAGTCTGCAGCTTTACACCAACATGTGATGGACTGTAACAGTGTGCTCATTTTTGGGCACCACTATGCGTATGATGGTACCATTGATGTGGTATTTTCACGCCGCAGCATCGAAAATAGCATCCTCTTAACTGCTCTTAACTCTTGACTGCTTTGCAGCTGAGTAGTTGAAAAATAACAACGAGGTAATCCAGTTTCTGTCGGTTCTCATCAATCCATGGGGTCATTAACCAAATTCGCCTTTCAAGGTTTGGTTTGCTGACGATGGCACGAGGATTCAGTTCCTGGGCTCATTCATTGCGGTTGGTAGTCCATCCTAAAATTTGGTTGCACGCACCTGAAGGATTGGCTTGTTGTTGGCGGGGAAACGGGCGCCGGTCTCTCGGCCTTTGAGGCAGAAGACAAAAACCCATCGTCTTCACATCTTTTTTGGTGAACATCTTGGAATTTGTAGCAACCCAGAGTGTGGAAACTGAAAAAAAAACATCTTGACCTGCCGACATGACGATACCAAAGCTGGAATGTTGGATGCTTTTGCAGCCGTGAAAGACAGGTTTTGCCTTGGTTATCGCGGTTGCTACAGACGCACCGGAAGCCCAGAGCTCTTTGGCATCGCTCATCTTGGTGACCCTTGGGCACAGTTGGCGCACTAATCCTTTGCCACTGCAGCTTTCCCCAGGTGGTGAATCCAACAACGGCTAGGTGGTTACGTTTTATCTTTTCATATATCTTTACTCCCTTCCGGAAAGAGATGATGGAAGCCAACTTGGCAAGCATAACTTTCAACTGGAAAGTTCAACAACCACATAGGCAATGTTGCGCAAATCTTTTGTTGTGAGTTTCACAGTGTGTAAACTAGTTCCAATCAACCCACGTCAAGCCAAAACATCATGGTCATGACAATGAGAGTTGTCATTCAGGCTGAAATAGGCAGGGAAATATGCAGACGAGGTTTCTATAGATAAAGATAAAAAAGATTATCTATCTAGTATGATGATCATAACAATATTGACAAGAGTAGCAATTCGAACAACAACAATACTAATGACAAACACAACAAAAATAACAATGATTGTACTAGTGATAACACTGACACAACTAAAGATAATAACAACAATAATATGATATATGATAAGAAGTGTCATTACGATAACAATGACGATAATGAGAACAACAATACTCATGACAATGACAACAACAATAACAACAACACCAGCAGCAACAACAACTACAACGGCAACACCAGCAACAGCAACAACAGCAGCAGCAACAACAACGGCAACAACAACAGCAACAACAACAACAGCAACAACAACAGCAGCAACAACAGCAACAACAACAACAGCAACAACAACAGCAGCAGCAACAACAACAGCAGCAACAACAACAGCGACAACAACAACAGCAACAACAACAACAACAACAGCAGCAACAACAACAACAGCAGCAGCAACAACAACTACAACAACAGCAACAACAACAACAACAGCAGCAGCAACAACAACTACAACACTAACAACAACTATGATGATAGGTACATAATGTTGCGTAAGTAAGTGGCAAATAGTAAACATACAATATAGTGGTTCGGACATTTGATCCGAAAAGTTTCTGGGCGAAACCAATCTGCGCAGCAAAGCAGTTCATTGTCACACCTGTCATGAATAATGTCATGTGAATATCCAGCTGTTAGCCCTAATTTCAATGCATCAGACGGGAGTCTGAGTTTCCAGGGCGTGTCGACAAAATGCTCAGGATGTACAGCTTTGCGCAATCCATGTTTTGGCCCTGGAAAGTGGCACTGGTTAACATGGCAGCCAGGGGCCCTAGCGAGCCTAGCGATGGCCTGGTTCTGTGTGACTTCAAGAGTCTCACATAGAAACGAAAAGTTTCTCTGAGACATAAAAACTTAGATATACACAACTTTGACACTGTATGCCGTTGATTTATTGATTTATCAATTATTTGGTCAACGGAATGAGATCTTCTTTGGTGGCATAGATCATAGCAGATTTGGACCTAATTAATTATTTTCTTGGAAACAAGAATCGGTCAGATTCAACTAGGCTTCTGAGAATTCTTGGAAAACTTTCGAAGGTTCACCTCGTGGTGAACATTCAAATAGAGTTCACTCCCAAAAGGCAATCTTGAAGATTTGCTGTGATTTTTAACGTTTTGTGTTTTTTTCCCTTTTGGAACAATAACTGTTGTTGAAAAGGAATCAAACAAATTGATGTTTTGCAGTTTCCTTCATGGCCCCGATTGCTGTGATGCCGCCGCGCCTGTAGCAAGGACATGTTGCTGAGCGCTTTGTTGTGCCCTGGCAACGAAATGCTGAGCTTTGCCAAAATGGTACAATTTGCTGCCCAATGGATGGAATGCCTTTTTTAGCAGTGGAGATTTGGATGGATCTCAATCTGTCATGGCTTGGGGAAGCATTTTGAAGGCTTTGAAACGAAAGGCCCTCAAAGATGCTGGCCATCATCTTTCTTGATAATTAGACCTCACAATCACTTCTTTCTATGTGGGCATATCTCTAAATATAAATATATGTCAGAATCAACCGGTCCGTTCAACACTTTCACATCAAGGCCTTGAGCCTGAAGTAACTTGAGCCTGACAACAGTTGAGCCCTACAGACAAAAGTGCGCGTACACGGGAATTCGAGCTACAACGCTACGAAGCTGACAACACCACGAGACTCCCAGATCAGGTCAAAAAAGCGGTGTTGATGAATGAAACAAGAGGGCCACTACAACAACACTTACATCTCAATGCAGGCACAGCACCGACATATGCAGCAATGTCGTACTACCTACAAAGCACACCGTCAGCAGCAAGCAAGCAACAGCCACAGCAGAGACACACCGGAATTGTCAGTTCCAGGAGACAGCCAGCACACACCTACACCGGCAATTACTGACGTTCCGATGGCAACATCGCCCACGTCATACCACCGAAGAGCACCACTACCGGTCCTAACAACAGCAAAACGGGACATAGCAGACGACATTGCAGAAGGCAGCTGAGCAAAACAACAGAAGACAACTCAGCAGCAGACGGCAGTACAGCGGCCGGAAGCAACACAAGGACCCGACAAGCCCCGACTCCGAGTGTCGGTGGTCACAGTGACAACAAAACGTGGAGACAAGGTCAAGGCAGTTTCCAACGAAGACCAACGAGAAGCAGAGACAGAGAAGATTCTTCTAGAGAGCCGTGGGTCACCAACACAGACGGTTTGGACCAAGAACAAACAACAGAAGGAATGAAACAAGAGATCAGATCCATGAAAGCACAACAAGTCTACACGGAACTCTCCTACAACACACTGACAGCAGAACAGCGCAAACAGATCATCAAATCCCGATGGGTCCTTCGACAGAAGGGCGACATAGTCCGAGCACGGATTGCCGCAAAAGGGTACACAGAAGAAGTCAAAGACAACGACGACATATACGCTTCAACACCCATCTTCTGTGTACTCAGACTACTGTTGACAATGTCAAGTCAACACCTGGAAAGTAAGAGCAGGAGACATCTCAACAGCCTTTCTACACGCCAAAGCAACGGACGATCTGTTTATGTTTCCGCCAACAGAATTCTACAACCCAGAAGACCAAGTAGTGTGGAAGCTCAACAAAGATATCTACGGTCTACGCAGCAGCCCACACGCATGGCAGAAACATCTAGCAGAAACACTACAACAGCTTGGCATGGAAAGACTAGCAAGTGAACCAAACGTGTTCAAGACAACAGCAGGCAACGCATTCGTCCCATGCTACGTGGAACCAGCAGTTGTGGACGAACTGTTCGCAAACATCCAGCAGCACCTTCTACTACGGCCAACAGGAGATCTCACAGTCGGCAACACCATCAACTTCCTGCCGAAACGTCACCAACAAAGGTGATTGCTACGAGATCAGCCTATCGGACAAATACACAACCGACGTACTACACGAAGCAGGCATGGCAAACAGCAAGCCATCACCAGCGCCGGGAACGAAGGTTAGCAACACAGACCTTGAACAGCCACTCAACACAGAGGAACACAGAGCATACCGACGGGCAGTCGGCAATCTACAATGGATGACATACACCAGACCGGACATCAGCTACGCAACAAAGGAGCTAGCAAGATCCTTGACAGAGCCAACAACAGCAGATCAACAGAAGCTGAAGATACATCAAAGGCACACAGGGTTGCAAGTTCTACATCCGGCCAACGGTCAAAACAACGGACATCACTCCAGATGTCGGAGTCTACGTCGACAGCGACTGGGCAGGATGTGCAACAACCCGGAAGTCAACTACGGGCTTTGTCATCAAGTTCATGGGAGCAGCAATACACTTCGGCAGCCGTACACAGTCAACAATAGCACTCAGCAGCGCAGAAGAAGAACTCTACGCCATCAACACAGAAGCAACAGAAGCGCTACACATCCGAAGCTTCTTGACGGAAGCACTCAACAAGAAGAAAGTCAACATCAGAATCTACGCGGACTCTTCAAGTGGGAAAAGCATGGCAACACAGATTGGATCATCAAAGGAAGCCAAACACATCGAGTTGAAACATCTCTTTATCCAACAATTGGTGCTCAACGACGTCGTGCGAATCCTAAAGATCAACACGGTGGCAAATCCGTCCGACATCTTCACCAAGTACGTTGCAACACCGACGCTCTCGCGGCATCTCAATGAGGTTGGGATCAACACCCAACCATACTGAACACAGGCACAACAAGCATAACAGTTTCACCTGACTTCGGTCAGCGAGTCAACGCAGCACTACAGCAACAGCAGCGCGCGTGCATTCTTTTGAGCCATGGACCTGGTTGAAACTTCAACATGGAGTATATCAACATTGTCTACTTCCACTATATCTTCGTTTTCTTCCCTTCCCTCTTCAACATGGTGTACAACATGATTGAAGAAGTTTGTGAAAACACGATTGTCTTGGACAACATGATTTCTGCTTTTGTGCAAGCCAACATGTGTTTGAAAATTTGGAATTCAGAGTTCAACGTTTTGCTTGGACAACAAGAGTGAGATGAACAGTGGACGTGTCAACATGGGTTGACAAAACAAGACGATTTTTTTCTGGCGTCTCTTGGATGTTCGACAGGCGAAACCAAGAAAGAAATCGATACTCAGAAGGCAACATGGCTGTCAACTATGCTGAATTGCCAAGCAGGACAATAAGTGAGGCATTCAGCTTCAACGATGGTGAGACAACATTGGGTGTCCAGTTCAAACCAAACATTGTGCCAATCAAACCCAATGTAGACTATCACCAGTACCTCAACGTGATGAATGACAACAAGTGCTCAACACGTCTTTACTTTGGTTTGACAATGGAGGAAGACCAACAACTCTGGAAGCCAAGGTTTCAAACAGTTTCCTGGCAAACTCAGAGAAAAAGGCAACTGGCTTCAACTGACTGGCAATGTCACCATCAAGGATAGCCATCAACAATTGGCTTACCACGTGGCGAACCAAGGTCACGTCAAGAAGAAGGAGAACTACATGTGGATTTGGATTTCAACATGTGATAGTCTTGTGCCACTATCAAAATGGTTCAGCATCACCCAGCGGCTGGACAACTAGATGGCCTTTGAACAACCATCCAACAGTCCTGGTCTCATGCGAGATGCCAACAACTATGGTTGAAGTCAACACTTCTGCGGTTTGCAACAGAAGTAAAGCTACAAGCCTCTGCAGTTGAACTTCAACAGTTGGATCAACAAGGATTTTAGCTCAACAGAAGTAAACTCAACATGATCGTTGAGACAACTCTTTAGTCGACAATTCTTGCTGTACAGCAGATTCAACAGTCACTTTTGTTTTGGCAGTGTGGTACAACAGGGTACCAAACTGAGGGGCCGTGTTAGAATCAACCAGTCCGTTCAACACTTTCACATCAAGGCCGTGAGCCTGAAGTAACTTGAGCCTTACAACAGTTGAGCCCTACAGACAAAAGTGCGCGTACACAACAGGGTGTAGCTTTTCAATATATAAATATATATATGTAAAGAGTGCTTTCTCATTGATATTGGTGTGTAGATTTGGAATGACAAAATTTGACTCAATGCATTGCGATTGGGGATGTACTTCCTTTAATCCTTGGGTGTAAAGGCAGTGGGGGAGAAATTGTCCACAAAAAACAATAAGGGATCTGTCATTATGCCACCAGATTGGGTTTTCCATTGTTCTGGAGGATTCTGAGAAATGTTAGGTTTTTTCCTGTGATCAAGGCTCCTTTTGGCCAACAGAACGAGTGTGAAGCAAATTGAAAGCATTGAAGATCCCACGGAATCTTGGCCCTGTCTTGGTGAATGAAAATTGTGACAACACCACGAGTTTTCGAAATTCACCCAAAAACGTATTGGTAGCTTCTGTAAGGGAATCCTCTCAAGATGACCTAACTTCTTCCGTAAAGGAATCCTTCAGAGATCTACCCTCACTTGGACGATCCTGGGAATAGGGTGCTCCGACCTTCCGGAGTAAATTGGATTCTGCCAAGGGTAGCAGTTTGAGAAACCTTTGCCGCAGCGGCGCCCCTTTGCACCCGACCAAAATTTGCCAGTGGTGAGATCAAATGTGTGAATTGAAATGGTAGAACCCAAATTCATTCCCATGTGATTTATGATTCATGATGTTTGTGGTAAAATTGTTTTCCTAGCTGAGTTTGACTTGCAGGCCTTGCAAGGTGGGATGAGGAGGTGGGCATGTCATAGATTCTTCCCACGTCACCGAGGATTGGACCTTTCAGCGTGTCTTCACTTTGATGCGTCTCGGCTTCCAAAGAAGATCCGTCAAAAACAATTTTTCGCCCTGGAATTATCCTGAAGTTTGTGGGTTAGTTGAAAAGGGAAACTTGGTGGTGGTCATATTTTTCAAAATTCAAATATGATCTCAGCCAAAAGACGGGCATCCTGGCTAATACACTGATTGTACAGTATTCAACCATGTTGTTTTGCTTGTTGAGATTTATTTTCAGATTTGCCACATAGCCCCAGGAAACGTCCTGGCCTCATGTCCGCCCTGTCTCT
>OMLO01000378.1_pt1 | contig 28292 bp, 28 predicted proteins | sample 1674811 | NCBI WGS metagenome assembly OMLO01 (sample SAMN06265003, study PRJEB25207) | coral metagenome | isolation source: Coral host | place: Mexico:La Bocana,Puerto Morelos, Mexico | collected 2008-11-13
CTACTTGACAACACAACACACGAAGTGGTGGGCCCGTCATATATATGCAATTCCCCATGTACTTCAAATTGTGAGAATTGTGGGGTCGTGGTCTGGAACTTTTGTGACCACAGTTTTTGTCATCTTTCATTGAGCAGTGGACAATGGCGTGCAAATCCAGAATGCGGCAAGACATCAAGTATAGAAAAATATGTCGCGGCTTGTTGTGTGTGACATGTTGTGACCTCAGAATCAGGTGCGAATGGGCTTTCGCAAGGCTGACTCCGAGAAGGTGGGAAGCTTCAGAAGCCGTTGTCGAGCAACAATCAAGCATCTCAATGCGGAGATATGCGGAGCAGATGTATCAGTATATCAACTAAAGTGTATTGGTTTGGCCAGACTTCGCCAATGATGTGCATACTTGTGCAACTGTGTTAAAAATTATGGGAGCATGATGCGTCATCATGCATTACCGTCATGTGCTTGTGCATGTTGGAACTGAAAGCAGGCCATCATGGTAAAAGCTCTTGTGGACAGCGGATCCACCGATGTGGATGCAAGACTGCGATCATGGCCATCACGACAATGACAATCTGTTATTGACCTCCTTCATTTGGACACTGTAGCCTGACCGCGTGAACTCAGGACTTGGAGCAGTCCAAGATCAGAGCGTTGGATCTAGTTGTGGATGATTCTGAGTCTTGGCCCCACATGATCTCTGTATGTCTCTGTCGTATCCCGTTCGTCAGCATTCCACCTGGATGAGTTTGTTTGATTGGGAATGCTATGTAGGCAGTCATGGGCCATGAACAATGTAACAACGTACAGGATTTGCACAGGAACATGGGACAGGCATGACCTAAGAGGGGCACATGGTCGAAGGACATGTGGCCTTTGTGACTGAGGAAATACCGGCTTTGTTTGAAACTGCTGGAGGAGTGACTACATCTGCACCAATCTATTGGGCCATTGCCAAACTGGGAGATAGCACCCTGGCTCATGTTAGTGTTTTGTATGCAAGTCCTCAGCGTGGGACTGTCTACAGTGGTGAGTCGACTGATGTTCAGGTGAGTGATGGTGAGTGGGTTTTCAGGGAACTCTGTCTACTTCCACATCTGACGTGCCACCTGCAAGTTGGATCAGGAGAAGCACCGGTGCGTTTGAGTCCATCCTTTGCAGAGGAAGACTCCGAGGAGTGGCCTGTTGAATGTGGCGAGAGTTGGGGATAAGCAGAGCTCCAATCATGTGTAGTCATGTAGTCCCCAGATGGTTTAGATTGGAGGTTTGCTTCAATGTGCCTCGTCCTTGGCCGCAAAACAGGATGAGGATAGCTCAGATGAAGATGAAGAGGCTTTGCTGGGGCATGATGCAGCTTTTCAGCATGCAGACGACAGTACGACAGACTACCCAATCTGCAGATGCTGCAGCTATTTTCAAAACGTTTGCATGATGCTGATGTTTTCTGTTGAGTTGTTATATAACAGCCATGCCCATACATGTGTCACTTTGTACAGTGGTTGCACCTGCAGCCCTTTTACAGCTCGAACCTAGAGCAGAAGAAAAAGTGAGCCCAATAGCTGCCCTGCTGCCTTGTACTTCGTTACATGGTAGCGGAGCTTGCCTGGTAAGCAGCTCCAAGGGCCAAGTCCAGCCGTAGAGCTGTGACAGGTGTCTAGCCAAGAGCTGACACCATGGCTGAAGAGGCATTCAGGGTTGCCCTTCAGACCGCAACTCAAGCAGCTAATGCTGCCACGGCGGCTTTGGCCGAGATCAAAAGATCTCAGGCAGCAGGATTGGCATCCAAGCCGAAGGAGCTTGAGTTGACAGGCCGTCCTGAGGAAGACCGTCGTCTGTGGAGTGATTGGCAGTTTAGTGCCATTCAGTATCTCATGACGAAGGATGTGTTGTTCCAAACGGAAATAGAGACACACATCAAGTCCCCAAATCCCATAGGGATGGGAGACCTAGATGATGACCAAAAGGCCCGGAGCCGTCAGCTTTTTAGCTTTCTGGCCGGTACGGTCAAAGGTCGTCTCCTCGCATTGGTGCGGGAGCGTGCTGTCTCACAAAACAGCAATGGGTACGAGGCCATCCGAAGGATTCAGGCTGAAATAGAACCCACAAGTGGAGCTGCGGCACTCGGATTGTTGGAGACGATCCTTGGGTTGCCCACGCCTCCAAAAGGCACTCTCTTAAGGGATGCCATAGTTGGAATGGAGAGGCTTTTTGCTGACTACGAGGCCACGTCGGGTGCCAAGCTGTCTGAGCACATCAAGATAGCGTCCCTTCGTAGGCTGTTGCCCCCAGAGCTCAGGGTTCATGTGAACCTCCTGGTCAAGGACGACTCTGACTACACAGCCATCAAGAAGGCTGTGACAGAGTATGAGGTAGCAGACCGGAGGTATGAGCCACTGAAGCCGGAAACCGTGTATGATCACGGTGGTGTCGTGCCCATGGAGGTCGACCAGATCCAAAGCCTGAAAGGAAAGGGCAAAGGTGCCAAGAATGACAAGCCCCATTGTAAGACCTGTGGAAAGGCTCATGCGGGAAAGTGTTGGTACCAAGAAGGAGGAAAAGGTAAAGGTAAGGGCAACAAAGGCAAAGGCCGAGGTGACAAAAGTGATCCGCCCAAGAAAGGCGATCACAAAGGCAGCAAAGAAGCTTGCCAAATCTGCGGAAAGAAGAACCACACCGCAGACAAATGTTTCCAGAGGTACAAAGACGGCAAGGGATCACGGGTCCAGGCTGCGAGCGCCACGCCGGAAACTGGTGGCACAGCAAGCGCCGGTGGTGCCGGTGTGGTAATGGCGTTGTCGAGAGCAGAAGTTGACACGTCACCTGAGACCGAACTGCGGACAACAACAACTGGAGTCCGAAGCGTAACCGCTCAAGGAGAAGCCCTTGCGTTGGTCGACACGGGCTCAGATGAACACATCTGTCCTGCATCGTTTGCCTCTTGGATCCCGGCTGAAAGGTTGACAAAGGCTCCCCGACTGAGGGATGCCCAAGGAACAGAAATCAAGCACGAGTCTCTTGCCAGGACCGTAGGTCTGGTATTGAGGACGACTGCCGGAGAACAGGTCAAGGTTAAGGTGACCTTCCTGATTGGCCCGGTACGTCAGCCTATTCTCTCGCTGGGAAAGCTGAATTCCACCTTTGAAGTGTACATGAAGGGTGGAGACGGTGGAAAGCTGTACTTCCCCCTGAATAACATCGAGGTTGAAGTCGCCAAAGTTCAGAATTCCTACTACGTCCCGTTTGTGCTTAGCCGTCCTGAAACCGAGATAAGCCAAGTCCGAGCAATCAGGATGCTTCACGTCGAGGGAAACCATGTGTGTTTCCGGAAGAAGATGGGAGCAGATCCGGACTTTGGAGCGGCAGAGACGGGAAAAGGCAGTGCCTCACGAGGACCGGACCACACAGGACGCCGACGACGAAGGCAAGTTCGTCGATCTGGCCACCAGGAAAGGAACACTGAGTCCAGAGAAAGACCCGAGAAGAGAAGTCGAGGGTCAAGAGCCAAGGGAGAAATTGAGCCGAGAGAGGAGAGGAAGTCTCCTGAATCTCGTAAAAGCTCCCCCTTATTCTCCTCGAGCAGCTCAGACTATCATCGTCCTCGTGGAAGGTCAACTGATGACGAGTTTGAGGAAGTGAGGACCGAAGAGCCGGCCCGAGAAGCGGCCAGGCCTGCAAGATCTGAACGTCCGTCAGAGCCTGAATGGAAGCCCCGTCGGCTCATGACAGAAGAAGAAAAGAAGCGCAACAACTACGAGTGTCGCCAGGCCAAGAAAGAAAGGAAAGCGGCATGGAAGGCGACCGGCAAGTCAAAGGGAAAATCATCCGGGAAAGGAAAAGGGTCTGGAAGGAAAGCACCGTCGCAGGTCAGTCAACTGGAACGGTTCGGTTGGATCTGTGCCGTCGGTGAAGACTTGAACCTCCTGGATGACGAAGAGGCTGCACCAGCGGCTGCCGAGGTTGTAGAACCAGGCGAGCCAAGTGAAGCAGCGGATCCCGCGGCTGAAGTAAAGGTGTTGGCTGAAGGGACCGGATGGAAGACCACTGGAAGTGGAGAACCCGTCCTGGTCAAGGCTGGAGCAGTTGTGTTCCAAGTCCCTCTCGCCAAGCACTCGGCTCATGCTTTGCGGACCACTTGGAGTCGCAAAGATGGTGTCTGGACGAAGATTGAGGACCGAGTCAGTTGGAAGACAATGGACGATCCGTCAGGTCTCATTCCAAATGTGGGAGAAAGGTTGGTGACAATCTTCCACAAGCCAGAGGTTCCACTCTCGGCAGAATCAGGTTCAGGACATCTTCACGCTGACAGCAAAGTCAGCGACCTGAAGAGGAGGTTAAAAGAACTCCATGCTCCTGTTTGGGGAACAAAGGCTCAGTTGTGGGAACGGCTTCAGGAGAGAGAAGCTGAACTGGAATACCACCGCGGTGTGGAAAAGGCCAAAGCTGAACGAGAAGAAGCACTCAATGTGGACCCGGAACAGGCGAGGCGCCCAATGGTTCTGGAAGGACCAGAACCACCAAGTGCAGTGGAGCGTGAGTTGCATGAGCTCACACATCTTCCCTTCGCGCCATGGTGCGAGGCCTGTGTCCGTGGTCGAGGCAAAGACATGCCGCACAGGAAGGTTGAGCCCGTGGAGAGAAGGCTCATGCCCATGGTGTGTCTAGACTGGTTTGTGGCTGCCAGCTCAGACGAGCAAGGCCAGAAGGTCGAGGGTGCGACGGATGTCCTCCTTCTGACCGACGCTGAGACTGGTTATGTGGCTGCAATTCCAGCGAAGTCAAAGAGTGCAGAAAGCCATCCGCATTTGGTAGAAATGGTGGTAAAGTTCCTGGGTCTAATGAGACACGAAAAGGTGAAGCTGAGGTCAGATGGTGAACCTGCCATTAAGGCCCTGGTCCAGAAGGTCAAAGACCGCTGGAGCCAGAAGCACACGACGCTTGTAGAGGACACACCTCTCTACAGTTCTCCAAGCAACGGAAGAGCCGAAAGAGCAATTCAGACTGTGAGAAGGTTAGCAAGCTCACTCAAGGTCCACGCTGAAGTTAAGTTGAAGTGTGCCCTGACACCGGAACAACCAGGCTGGCCATGGATTGTTAGGCACAGTGCATGGTTACACAACCGATTCCATGTTAAAGCTAATGGTCGCACGTGCTTTGAAGAATTGCACCAAACCCGGTACAAGCAAGATGTTGTACCCTGGGGAGAAAAGGTCCTGTTCATGGAACCACGACCAAAGCATCGGAGGCTGAAAGGCGGAAGACGTCATCAGAAGATGGACGCAGCCATGGAATCAGGAATCTGGCTTGGTCGGTCAGAGGAAAGTGATGAGCATCTGCTGGGCACACCAAGGGGTGTGATGAGGGCGCGGACTATTCGTCGCCTGATCCCACAAGACAGATGGGATGCTCAATCCTTCCTGGAATTCCGAGGAGTGCCCTGGGACGTGAGTTCAGGAGCACTACCCGTTGGTCCCCGACCTAAAGTTATGGTACATTTCAGCTTGCCTGCTGACGAGGTGGTACCACAACCAGATGGTGGACTACTGACAGCAGGAGACGAAGAGTCTGAAGGGTATGTTCCAACAACTCCTCCAGACCTAGAACAAGACCAGCAAGGAGTTGCTGAAGACGTAGGTGAGCCGGAGGTCTTCTTGAGTCCACGCAGTGCCCTTTCTGGGCCTGCCACTCCCCGAACGCCTGCTCGCAAGCGGCAATCGGAAGGAGAAGCCGAAGGACGTGAGCCGAAGACTTTGGTCAGAGAAGAAACTCCACCGAGTTCACCGACCAAGAGAGCAGCTGAAACGCCAGTGGAAAGCTTAGATCCGAGAGTTGATCCGCCTGAGGAACCTGGGAGTGCCAGTGCAGGCGGGGTCTTGCAAGTCCAAGAGACGGTGGACGAGGATCCTGAGCCCATGCCTGAAGAAGCGTGGGAATGTCTGGACACAGACGAGGTTGATTGCAGGACATCGGACCATCCTGATAACTGGTCTGAAGAGCGTTGGCTGCAAGAATCACTAAAGGGAAAGGCCAAGGAATTGGGCTGTCTCCGAGACTACGGAGTTTACAAGCCAGTTCCTCGAGCACAGTCTGCTGGTGGAAAATACATTTCAACCCGGTGGGAAGAAGTTCCCAAGTGGAAGGAAGGAAAGTGGATCGTTCGGTCAAGGTTTGTAGCTCGGGAGTTCAAGTGGAAGGATCCAGGCAGGGATGACATCTTTGGTGTCACATCCTCTGCAAATACTGGCCGGATCCTGGACTACCTCGTAGCAAAGAAGCAACTCCGAGTCTACCTTGCGGACGTTGAGTGCGCTTTCTTCCATGCGCCGGAAGCAGACGAAGTGTATGTGGAGCCACCTGCAGAGTGGAAAGAAGATCACCCAGACCAAGACTATGTCTGGCAGTTGGTCAAACAGTTGTATGGCCGAAGGCCTGCGCCACGTGCCTTTTCGGACTTTGTAGCAGGAGTGCTCATTGACGAAATTGGCATGAAGCGTTGTGTTGAGGTCCCTCACCTGTACTACCATGAGGAGACCGAGGTTTGCCTGGAAGTCCACGTAGACGACTTCTACGCAGTTGGACCAGGTGAATCTGCAGGAAACCTACTAAAGAAAATTGGACAATACTTGACCTTGAAGGTTGAAGGTCCTTACGACGAAGGGTCCACATTTGTCCATCTCAAACGGGTGCGAACTGTGACTACAGAGGGAGTCTATATCAGTGCATCACCAAACCATCTGAAGAAGTTGCTCAAGGCATTGGATCTTACAGAAGATTCAAAAGGTCGAGATACCAAGACGGCTCAAACGGATCTATAAACCATAACGGCCTTATAAATTATGAGGCCTGCTGAACGGATCTATAAAACGTGCCGGCTCCAGGCGGTTGAGGCTAACTGCTGTTTTGCAGCGCAATTCCATGATTTGACAGCTGTTTCTCCCTGCAATTAGCAACTTTGCATGTTGAATGCATAGTTTTGTATGATGTATCTCCCTACTTTTTGGCGAAATGATGTGTTTTTTTGCATTCTAGCACGTAAAAATGAAAATCGAAACACTGGCGCCAAAACGACAAAAACCTGTTTGTTTTTTTTGGTTCAGGTCCGAAAACTTGAACGAATTAAACCATTCACGTTTTAGGGGATTTGCATCCAAAAAAACAAGTGGTAGTGGCATAATTGCACTGTTTTTTCCTGCGAAGTACAAAACCCCCGCATGTCTTTGGCGAAGGGTTTTTCAACAAAAGACTCTCACGCGTTTCTTTCGAGTGTAAGCGGATTTTCTTTCTTCAATGTCTTGCACGCACATGTTTTGTCAAATCGTCCGTCGTTGTTGAAAGCCACAAACATGTTGAAGAAAGACTTGCAAGAATGATGATACAAGTTGCATTTTTTTGCAACATGCAGTATTTATATTTGAAGTAATTGCCGTGTTGTTTTACGAATAAAGATGTTGGAATATATCTACATATATATATATAATATATCTATATTGCATATATTTCACGGTTCCATTGCAGTCACTCAGCTGCCACTCGCTCATACCACCTTGGCTCCAGCACAGCATGGAAGGAGAAAAGATCAGTGGGACACGTTCCCGTTTGGTTGAACTCCTTGGGGTTGGCATTTATGAAACTTTCATTTTGCCCGATGATGGTGAATGGCTTCGTAGAACAGGGGATGTTGTGAAGATCAGTCACTTGAGAAACCCTAAAAACAGGTCTATGTTCAACCGCATTGTCGAGATTGGGAAGGAGTCTGCACAGAAGAGGCTGTGGACAGTATCCCTGTTTAGATCCTGCTTGACGTATATCTTGACAGAAAAAAGGCTTCTAATTCCAATTACCCCCCAATTTACTATTGAAGATTGGGTTGAGGACCAAAGCAAAAAACTTCATCATTTGGTTCGAAGAGCAGCGAAGAATACGTGGCAAGAAGCCCGATTTTCCAAAAAGGCTGCTATGGATCAGTTAGAGACTCAACCCGTTCAACCCGGGGAAATGGCGACGGCCCAGGACCGTTTCTTGAACTTAAGTATATCAAAATCACATCACCACAAAATAGTTCCACACATTTCCACACTATCAAAACCTGACTGATACGACATGATTCTTGTTTGCAGGACTTTGAATCTCAATGGCGTTTGAATGACACGCAAGTGGAGCACAGTCAAGTTGGCGCCCCAGTAAAGCCCACTGATCTCATGAGGGTACGTTTAGAAAGTTTGGCATTTAAAACATCTTAAATAGACAATATAGACATAGAGGCGAATGATTTTTTTTCTAGAAACCTTTCCACGCGATTTGTCGCTGTGCAGTCAGGCAACACCGCACAGGTCTGCATCGGATAGTAGTGATCTGCGAGTCCATGTCTCAGCTGGCTAGTTTGGTGCGCCATTGTAAGATCACAAAGTTTGCTACTTGTGAGGCCCCTACACTTCGACTTGGTAGCTGGGAGTCACAGCAGGCCTCTAACGTTTTGGAACGTTTGCTACATTCTTGTAACCTTTAACCATTATCTACCACCATCCAACCATCAATCCGTTGCAATTTTCCTTCTAATTCTGATGGGTTACAGCCTAGGATATTTCATCCGAAATCCAAAAAACAAAGATTCTCACAGCATGTATGTCATGACATTCTCAAAGCCGTGAAAAAAATAAATCTTGCAGCCAGCGTGACTGCCAGTCTCATTTCCAGGATTTCGATGGCTCTGCTGTGGAGGCTGCCTGCCAGGACATCAACTTTCACATGTGGCATGTCTGTACCAAAAAACAACAGTTGGTTCGCAAACATTACCTTTGTAAGCTTCGGGTTACTCATACTCATGTTTGATTATTGCACGCATCAGTGTTTCATGATTTCATTATCGCACGCGATAATCGTTTTAGCTTCGCGCGCGTTTTTAATATAGCGCATGCGCGAGGAGAACGAAAATGGGGAAGATGTAGATGGAAACGAAAATGGTGAAGATGTAGAAGAGGAACAACATGATGAAAACGAGTTGGAGTGGCAAGAGGGTGATCAAACTACAGGCCTTGCTGGTCTTGGAACACCAATGGAAATCCAGCAGGGCTACTTTGAACGCACAGACACTGCCAGCTTGGGGTCTGGGTGGTCCAACTCTGATTGGCGTGAGTGGAGTGATGGTTACTGGGGCCCTGATGGTTGTTGGATTCCTTACCTAAAGGAAGAATCGCGAGAAGACCTATGGGATGAAGGGAAAGAATGGAAAGAGAATGATGAAAAAGAAGAAGGAAAAGAGAATGAGATGGATGAAACAGAAGAAGGAAAAGAGAATGAGAAGGATGAAACAGAAGAAGGAAAAGAGAATGAGAATGATGAACCAAAAGAAGAAGAGAAGGATCCAATCCCAACCACGAAACGTCGACACAGTAGAAAGTCCCCACCTTCAGAAGATGGTTCGGGGCTTATTGCTTCGCCAGCTGAAAAAAAAGAATTGCCAGTGAAATGGGGTCCGATCAAAAACCTTCAAGCAGCGTTGAAACTGTTTAGAAACTCAGGATCAGAGAAGGAGACTCCAAAGGCTTCAAGGGAGGATGATTCGAAGGAAGAGAAGTTGTCTGTAACATGGTGGGACAAGGACTTCATCGATGGCATCCCCAGCATGACAGTGGCTGAAAAGATCAGGTTCGTCATGCAATTCCCTACGCTTGAAAAGTTGGAAGGGTGGAAGCCTCCACAGTTGCCCCGTTTGGCATGGCACGGCTTGCTGGACATCGCCAACCTTGTCTTCAACTATGATGTGGTGGAACCAGCCGAGATCGTCAGGCATTTGAAAGGGGGTACAGTGCCTGGGTCCAAGTCTGCAAGCTTGAAATATTTGGAGACTTTACGCGACATGTCTATGGATCAGTGCACCATGCTTTACCAGTGGCTGACTACGTTTGAGACCCGCGAGAAGTTGAATGCCTACGCTCCACATCATGTCTTCTACAGCGCGATGCTCGACGACAAGCTTTGGACTGAAGTTGTGGCGGTTCATTCTTTGATCTGGGATTGGTGGTTTGAAAGCCCCCATACGGTCCTGATCTATGTTCAAGGCCCAAATTGGGGGTCTTTTGTCGACACTTTCAAGACAAAGGAAGTGCCACCAAAGGAAGTGCCTCCGAAGGACTGTATTCTCTTTTTTCCAAAGTAGGAATGCGTACATATCTACCTGTTTCGAAACATGTTTTAGCGCAGTAATTACCTTACGCTTGCGCAGGATGGTGATGGCGATGTTGAAGAAGTTGCGGGTGGTGCAAGGAATGCGAATCCACCAGCCCATCACTCAAAACGTTTCAATTTGATGAGATATCTTTTGTTTGTCATGTTCTGGCTGCTACAAAAAATATCTGCAGTGTTTTGCTTTTGTCATCCTTTGACTAGCTTTTGCGTCGCTTCCCAACATCAACTCACCTTTTCATTCTTGAATTGAGGATGCCGTTCACCTAGCCGGGTTTGGAGCAGTGGGCACCTCAGAACATCTTGATGATAAGTTGGCGGAGACTATTTTGAAAGGAAAAGCCCAACGTCCAATCAACCCGCATTCCCAAAGGCTTCTTGCAGCAAGCAAGAAACCAGTTTCTCTGAAACTTAAGGAGAGTGGCCAAAAGGGTACGGCTGCTAAGTCCAAGGCGAAGCCAAAAAAGAGGCCAGCAGCATCCAAGGCTTCAGCAAAAGCCAAAGCACAAAAGAAAGATTCGGAGAATGTCGAAGCCAGCGGGTCTAAAGCTATGTCTAGCAAAGAAATCACCGCCTACTACAGCTCCACGAAGCAGTGGTTTATGGAGAAGTGGGGTTCTCAGTTAGCTGTTCTTTGCGCTGCGTTTTTGTGAAACTCTCATATCGCTTCTGAGTAATAGTCAAGAAACTTTCATATCGCTTCTTTTGTGAAACTCTCATATCGCTATCAGCTCTTAATTCATTGTCCTTGCCAGTTTGGATTGGTATGAGCCTGGTTTGGCGCACAAGACCCGGGAGCAAAGGCACGCCGCAGACTACGCTCGCAAAATTATATGTTTGCAGGAATGATGGAATGATCAAAAAACTTCAATTGCAACGATTCCAATTTACTCATCTGGATTTGCTTCTCTTTGCTCCACTGGCAGGTGGAAAGATTCCAAGGAGAAGGCCGATGTCATCGCGGTGATTGGTGAACCCCAGGCCAAAAAGCGGAAGTACATCTAGGCTGATATATAGCTGTGCTATTTTGGGTTTTTTCCAATTTAGCTTTGGCCTTAGAACAAACAGGCCAGGGCTGTTTTGATTGGTGGGGATTTGTGTGTGTAGAACTATCCACATGCACACCTGATCGCGATGATCCTAATCCATACGCTTTTGTCGATGTGGTGACAAAAAAAGAAACGATAACGGTGATTCACAGTCACATGTCCCTGCCTGGTGGTCGGGTTGTTGAACTGAAACAGTGAAGATCGAAGATCGCTTGCAGTTTGTGGCTTTCCTTTGATGCGACTCTGCACAGTGGCTCGAAGTTGAACCGTCATGTTTCTTTTCAAGAGAACTATATCATCATACCTGCTCCAAATTTAAAGTATGGATACACACCGCTGCTTCAACTATGTGTTGTAGAGATATAAAATGAGCTACATGTAAAACCAATATGTATAGTTATTCATAAAGTTATTAAGTATGGATCCTGACTTAAAGCAAAACACTATTGCGCTATTACCCATGGTTTTGGGGAATGCTAAGGGTAATCCAACAAACAAAACCACGCATTGCCGGCCATGAAGTTGTCTCTCCTTGCTTATGTGATGAGCTCCCTCCTGCTGAGCTACTTGATTCTACAATCAGAGACCATGCCCACTGCAAATACAAAGTGTTCTGGTAAGTAGGGTATAGTGATTACTCATATAGAACGTTGTGCTCACTGAGGTTTTGGAGACTGCCCACAAGATCATTTAGACTGCGCTGAAATCTTTGCAGGCATACAGTATATGCGAAATACATTGCATGTATGAACCACTTCAATTTCACATTCACCTTTCTTCCCTTTACATCGCAGGTGCACACGTGATCCATGATGCGATGATAGCAACCGGGTTAAGAAGTCGATGCGTCGATGTCATCACCTTAGATGGTCACTGTGTTCTTGCTGCAGTGTAGTTCAACTGTGGATTGAATCATTTCAACTATATCCGGCTGAGATTTCCTACTCTCGGAAGTTCGACCTTCTCACAACGTTTGGCTTCTTATTAGCCATACAGCTAGCGCCTTGTCTCAACATGTCACATACTGTGTGCAAACCATGTGCAATCTTGTGCCATGTGTCTTAGGATCGATGGCTCATGCTGAAAAATATTAATGAAGCAACTTAGGCGAGGCGTGTTCGCCAATATGGTCTCGTCTGGTATGGTATACCTTGTTCCAGTTGGGTCTTCATGTATCTTGGCGCAACTTTGCCATACAACTTTGGTATTCAACATACATGTGCACTCGGTTAATTATATAGAGAGTGATTGAAACCTGAGGAGTCGGGGATCTTCTGGAAGGCGATGGTATCGCGCGAAAGGCGCCTTTTCAAAGAGAACATGTTGTGTGCATATATGTGTGATATATGGTTCAAACACTTCATGCAAACTTGTCAAACACTTGTTGCAGGTGCTCTACGCTATGATTCTGTACTGAAGGCCAACAGATTGGCCCGCAGGATGAGCTATATGCAGCTTGTTCTAAAATGATCATTCCGTCACTGAAAGCATTTGAAACTTGTCTTGTTTGTTCTTGTGCTTTACGCTTTGATTTACAAATCAGGATGGAAGTCAACCACAAGAGAGGTCAGTTCTACGTGATCGAGCAGCCTAGCACATCTCTCCTTTGGAGATACAAATGCATCAAGGCATGTTGGAATATATTGCTTGTCACATGTGATTTCCCTTTTGGAACACTGTCCTTTATAGTTTCCCGAATCCCTTTGGGTTGATCTGCAGACCCGGCTTCGGAAACACAACGCTTTGATGGTGACCTTACCATTGGGCCGGTTTGGGGCCCCTACGCTGAAGCCAGTTTCTTGGATGATGCATTTAGCTGTTTCCTATCTTCTTTCAACTCTGAAGAAGTTTGTCATTTTTTGAGTACAGTTCTTGCACATTGATTTGCCATGGATGTTGGGTACGTCATATGTTTCTGTGTTATACAGGTGACTTTAGCGGGCACACACCCGTTGATCCAGAAGCTGGCTGATCACAACATGCCCATCTCGAGGCGATGGCCTCAAATACTTTGCTTGTTTTAGAAATTACTTCGCTTATTTGACAACGCCCAGACTCACACACACACACACATATATATATATATACATAGATATGTATTCGCGCTGCCAGGTCACAGTGCAAGAAGATTGCGAAGTTCCTTGGGGTGCGAACTACGAAGCAATACTTTGACAAGCACAACAAGAAGAGATGTGTTCTTCTCTCAGCTCGTTTCTGGTGAACTGATCCATGAGGTTTTTTGTGAATTGGTCATCCCCTACTGTTGTCAAGGTCGGATCAAAAGAGTTAAAAAGCACACAAGAATATCCTGGCCACTTTGGTCTTGCTGTTTCTTGGCTAGAAAGAACTGATGGACGGTTTTTGAACCCCGTACATGTATATAAATATTCCATGCCTATATAAATATATATATATATATTTGTACCATTTATATTTATACATAAAATGTATATGTGTTTCAATTGCACGAGATCTACATTATATATGATTGTCATTTCTATGCCACAGGTAACCATTCTGTGAGTGCCATTAAAGTCATTCACCTATCAGCATTATACGCCATTGAAGGGTTTCCATCCTTTGCAGCTGAGGTTGCCAAATATCACGCTGAAGAGCTGCATGGTAAGCCCGATGTGGTAGTCTCCGACCAGAACGTTTCCTACAGAGACGACACTTCGAGCGATTCTGACGACAGCGGTTTGGAGGGCGTGGTTTGATCGAGGCTCGACTCTGACATGTTTGGGGAAAATAGATTGCGTGGACTGTGTATATAAACTACATCCCAATCAATGTTGGCATGTGTGACTTGCAGTTTCACGTCATACACTGCTGATGGGTCATGTTTTGCTGCATTCTCTCAAATCAACGCATCACGCAGCAATGTCAACATGATACATATATAAAACACCACCAACTTCCACTGAGTCAGGCAAACTTCAAGGCAGTTTTGAAAAGAAACCATGATTTTCCGAAAAAAATGAACCGGTAGATTTCGTGCCAAAACGTGCCAAACCGTGCCAACGGATCTATAACTACCATATTTTCGTGCCAGAACGTGCCGGGGGGGGTGTCCATTTTTGTCTACTAGAATCCATTTTTTTTGACTGGACTTGGGCCTTTTTTGCCATGTCTGGTGAATTGCCTGTGGGTGCCATCGAGCCTAGTGGCAAAGGTAAGGGTGGTCTGAGCAACAGCTCTAGCGGTAGCAGTGAGAGGTGGGGCGACTGGACAGCAGAAGGAAAAGTTGGGAAGGGAAAAGGAAAGATGAAAGGAAAAGAGAAAGGTGAACTTGATGGAAAAGGTGGAGGAAAGCAGGAGAAAGGCAAATCCACGGTGGCTGCTGATGGAGGAAAAGCTGCTGGGAAGATGGACGAGAAAGGGAACGGCGCCGCTGGATTAGAAGCAAAGGGTAAAGGGAAGCAGGAGAAGGGCAAGTCCGCCATTCATGGAGGAAAAGCTGGAGGAAAGCAGGAGAAGGGCAAATCTCCGACTGCTCCTGATGGAGGAAAAGCTGGAGGAAAGCAGGAGAAGGGCAAAGATGATGGAGGAAAAGCTGGAGGAAAGCAGGAGAAGGGCAAATCTCCGACCGCTCCTGATGGAGGAAAAGCTGGAGGAAAGCAGGAGAAGGGCAAAGATGATGGAGGAAAAGGTGGAGGAAAGCAGGAGAAGGGCAAAACTCCAAACAGTGGTGATGGAGGAAAAGGAGGAGGAAAACAAGAGAAGGGCAAATCTACGAACGCTGCTGATGGAGGAAAGGGAGGAGGAAAGCAAGAGAAGGGCAAATCTACGAACACCGCTGATGGAGGAAAAGGTGGTGGGAAGAATGAAGACAAAGGACAATGGAAGGGTGGTGGATTTGACGGAAAGGGTGGAGGAAAAGACGCGAAGGGCAAATCTACGAACGAAGCTGATGGAGGAAAAGGCTTTGGGAAGATGGCTGAGAAGGGGAAAGGTAAAGGAAAGCATGGAAAAGATGGTGGGAAGACTGCAGAGACCATCGAGGCTTCGACTGATGAAGAAAGTTACGACATAATTGAAATTAGAACAATTTCTGTCCGATCTTATCGTCCTGGTCGTGTAGATCTTACACCTGTTATCCATGCAAGTGCTACCTCGAAACCGAAACCAAAACCCAGGCCAGCTAGCTCGAAACCGAAACCAAAATTGATGCCTACTTCGAAACGAACTGGCACAAAACGACCTGTTGAGGCTCCAACTTCAGAATGTTCGACCCCAAAAAAGCCATGCCAGGACCCACCACAACAATAAGTGGAAATGGTCTATTTATGCTTGGATATGAAAGGGAAAAAGCGTTCACTTCCGCGTGTGCATGCAGGAGTTGCCGAATGGATCGTGAGCCTTGCATGGTTTCCTGCTTTAAAGTCACTAATGTTTTTGCGGAGTATCTGATCTGCCAGGCCAGCTCCATCGAGTGGACCGTCCACACCTGGGCCCGGGCTTTTGCGATCCGTCTCTATGGTGTCAGATGGGACTGGCCCTGTCACTATGAGTCCCATTGGTGGTGAAGTACGATCTGACGGCAAAGTGAAAAGAGTCTGGGACTTATAGACTATCAGTGATGGATGAGGTGTGACTGAAATAACTATGGATCAAACAACTCAACTATTATGACTAATGGAATGTGACTGCAAGGTGAAAGCGCTTTCCCCGGAGCTTCGAAAACAAATGGAGGCAACCTTTGTTTTAGTGACATATCACAAAAGACTGCGCGATGTGCGTTTCATATTCGAACTTTATTATCCATCCTCTAAATGCCAGGACCTGACTGATGCAAGCCAGCTTGACCCTGCAGAACTCAAAAGGCAACGCGAGGCTTTACGTCGGAGAATTGACAATCCTGCAGGCTGGATGTATGTGCATGTCTCTGCTTTATATGACTTAAGTTATATTGATGTAAAAAAATATTATATATATATATAAACTTGACTTGCTATTGCCAGGACTCAAGCCTGGAGTTGTTGAGAAGTATGCTGCTGCCCAGAAAGGATCCGCTGCTGAGAAGCCTACACCTTAAACTAACCTCGAACCCATGTTGACCCATTCTTCATGCCAAGTTGCTTGATGTCCAAGGTTCGCGGCGCTGAAAGCATTCCTCCTCGACAAGGACATGGCTGATCTGTCTGTCGAGGCACACTATGTTGAAATGGCAAAGGAGAAGACAAAGGTGAACTGGGAAGAACTCCCACTTGATGAGTTGGAAAAGATTTATTCAACAGAAGAACAACGTAAGTGGCTGAAAGAAAAAGTCGTCGACCGTCAGACACTCAACTCTATCATAAGAAAAGTTTTACTCGGCAATTATCAAATGTGGTGTTTACATTCAATTAACTGTACGGAATTGATACTGAGGCCAGATCGGCCGGGGCCACCCGCAGGACTGCAGAGTTTGGCAAACAAACTCAACATCATGACACCTTTTTTTAATCGACTTGCAGGACCCTGATAACCCCCGTCGTCGGCTATACAAAGTTTTCAAGAACATGGAGGAGTCAAGTTTCTTGGATTAATTTTATGATATGTATCATGCGTTTCATCTCTATGGCTTCGTCCACGGGGCGACCATTAAAATTTGCTGCTGAGGTGCTCACTCGAAGGAAGTGGGAACCACAATGCGTGCAAAAGCACGTGTGCAGGCAAACAAAGCGCTGAGGACGTCCTTGGCTTCACAGCTGGACAGTGCTGCTAGCACTTTTGGTGAACGTTGTGCGGCTCCGGAAGGGATTGCCCCCAAAAAGGAAAAGAGACTGAAGGCCTGCATGCTACATGCCATATATTGTCTAGACATCTGACTTTCTCGATTTTTGCAGGTCTTGACTGCTGAGCAACAACAGAAAAAGGATTTTGACAAGGACTTGGCGAAGTCTTGCTCTCAGCCCATACTACGAATATCTTTACAGGTAAGAAGGCGTGTTTCGTTTCTTCTTCTTGAGGCTGCAAACTATGTCTGGAAAGTCCCGTACTGCTGCAACCAACTTGAAAGAATCGGGGATTCCATTGCAGGAGGCGCACTCATTCGAATCAATGACATAAACATCTTTTCGCCCTTAATCACCGCCAGGCAACGATGGAAGCTCTTGGATTAATCCACAAACAAGTGGACAGTCTGCGCACTTGGCCATGGCCCAAGGTCAAGAGCTTTAAGTTCTCACCACATGGGATCTTTCTTTTGTCAACACTCAGGATGTGTGACATGATCTTCCAGGGATATTCTGTGGCTGATTGCCGTTGGGAGATGGATAAACAGAAACACAAGTTGGAGGACCTTCACACGAAGCTTCATTGTTAGCCTGTATGTAGATTGTTTGTCTGCAGGAATGGGACAAAACGATCAAAGGCGCAGAGGCCATTTTTACAAGTCACGAACGTCGTTACATACTCAGTTCAGATCATGTCGGTGGTAATATTTGTCCTGTTCTTAAGTTTGATCTTTGCAAGTGAAATGTAAAATGTATCTAAGGTCTTGCTGCTGCAAAACGGAAAGCTGAAGGTGGGGACAAGAACAAAGGGAGTAAGAAAACAAAGAAGGAAAAGACTGGTGTGGCTACAAAACAAGAAGATGAAGCTCCTACCTCTGGTTCCCTTCATCCCGAGGCTGAGGACCACATGTTGAAAATGCTGATCATCGATGAATGTTTTTTCAACAAGTTTTCCAACAAAAATCCAGGAATGGGATGAAGCGGATGATGAACACTTTGGCGATGAACCGGAACCCACTGATATGCAATAAAATATTGCAATACTGTTTGTCTTACCTGTTACAACTACAGCTGCACAACTGTCGCATGTAGCTTCTGGGCGTTGTCATGGCGGAGCCTTTGACAACATCTAAGCTTATGGTTCTTGAAAGGCAATATTTATTTAAATAGTATGTACCCCACAAATGAAAAATATATTCCAGCATGTTTCCTAATCTCAAAAACTGATCTGGTACGATGACCCATAGGCTTCGGGTTCGCTATTTGGATTTGTTGACAGCCAGTTGGACGTTGCAGGAAAACAGGTTTCAAACTGATCTGATGTTGAGAATTTAAAAATATGAATGCACTGCATGATTTGGAGCTCCATGTATCAGAAACATCATACATACCCTGGGAAACCTTTTGGCTTCTTCAGGACTCTCCTGGGTTTTTTTGTTTACACTGTTTGGAAAACAAGTCTTTCACAAAAAGGAATTGAACATATTGCTTATAACCTTACACTAGTATAAGGTCATATTTGCCTTCTTTGAAAATAACACCCACCAATAAAACATGTTTTTGCACTTAGATTTCTAACGACATGGCAACCAAAGAGTTGCAACATGCAGCCGTTGATGACAACATCCACGACATTGTCAAAGACACTGTCGATGAACTTTTTGACATGTTGGGCAAAGGTGAAGTCTTTGCCTGAGTTGTTACTTTAGTATCACATGAATCTTTTCTCTCTCGATCGCCCGCTGCTCAATTTCAGGTCAGCATGGTTCGCATCAAAAGCCTCGTAGGCCTGAAGCTGAGAACTTGACTTCAACAACTATATACAAGTTCTGCTGATTTCTTGCCCGGTCAGGCAAACTTGAAAAGATGCCTCATCAGTGTGTTCCGTGTCATGGCTGCAACTTGCAAGTTGCCTTTTTGATTTGGATCCGCGATCCCATTTGTAAATATTAAGGAAGGAAATTTTACAGCTGGCTGAAGCGGTCCGAACGGCCAGTGGCTGGGGGGTTGGTCCTGCGCTTTGGAAATGGGCGTCGGCTCAACCATGGAGAAACTTGGATGTAAAGTTTCGCACAAGTGATCCACTTTGACATTTTCTGGTTTCGCTTTTTTTTTGTGTACTTAGGACAGGTTTTGCCAGAGCCCTTTGAATTTCAAATCCCAGTCGTCTGGGTCCCGGCTTGGAAGTTTTTTATCACAAAGCCAGCATGCAGCCTTGCTTTTAGGACTATGCTGATGCTCACGGAGCCATTCGGAACGAGATCCAGCAATGCATGTTCTTGCCCCACGAGATCATGGGGTCCCTTTATACATCCAACAAGTTGCATTTGGCCACAGGTTCCAAGGAGCCTTTCTGCAGTGACTCTTTGTATGTGGGCGGTTTTTTGCAGAATCTTTTGCTTGGAGGACTTGCGAGATTTTTGGAACGTTGACATCGAGACGGATTGGTTCAAAGCTCATCCAATCTTGGGGGCACTTCAGCTGCAAAGTATTTAATTCAACGAAGCGTTTTGAACTGTATATTGCTGCTTTCAACTTAGAAACACTGAGGACACAAGTACCAACTTGAGCCGGGTTATTCCGTTACGTTTATACGGCGATGGGTGTGAAGCTACACGCACTTTGCTCAGACAGATGTACTGATCAGCAATAACTTACAATAGCCGGTAGCGCTGCACTTGACCTTGACTCAGGTACCAAAAAGTTTGAGATGACAAGCTTGCTGCTGCCAGCCTCAGACAGCAGCAACACGATGGACACCAGGATTCTGCATCTTGGATGCATTTTTCTGCAATCTTCTTCTTACTCCTGCAAGCGTTACGAAGTGTGTTGTTTTTGCAGGTTAACGGTGTTCAATGCTACATATGCACGATGTGATGAAGCACGGAATCTTATCATGGAGTACCTGCGATGGAGCTTTCAATGCTTGAGTTTCTTGAACGCATGTAGCTGTAGTAAAAGTTGTATGTGCATAAATTTGCGTTCGCTACTTTGTGAGCTGTTGGGTGTGCATGTTTGAATGCAACTTCAGGCGAAAACAAATATCCAATGACAGACCCGTGGGGTTCGCGACTTGACAAGAAAAGGCTAAGTAAAGCTGGTTGTGCAATTGTGCCTGGACACATTTGCATTTTAGATGGCATGCAGGCGGACCAGGATTACCTCCGAGCAGTGTTTTCATTGAAACGGTATGTCACACGTCAAGAATGTTGTCATCTTTGTGCTGGACAAGTTTTGCAGTGGACAAGTAACCGACCTGGAGAACCAAACGATCCCAACCGTCTCTTTACTGTGTTTGGGCCCTCTGAGGATACTGGAATCATTAGTGTACAAGAATTTCAACGTGTGAATGGACGGACACCACTGACTTTGATTCCAGGTTTCCACCCATGTCGATTGTACCCGGACATCATGCACATTGTACATTTGGCGCTGATTCAAGATGCTTGTTGTTCTGTACTGCTTGATCTAAGTGACAATGAATCAGAGATTCAGGGCAGGCTTCGGGACAACAAACTTTACACTTTGTGGTTAGATTATAGGGCATGGTGCGAAAGTCAGTCGGTGCAATCCCGGGCTTCGAGAAGATTATTCACTACAACGATTTTACGCCCTGCACCCAACAAGTACCCAGAGCCTTCTCAGAAAATCATGAATGCAACAGCTGCGCGTTTTTTCCTTTTCTGGGTTAGTGCTACTTAGACTTATATTTTAGACGCGAACGATTTTTTGAAGTTGATGGAAACAAATTTGTGGTGGATGGAAAAGCGACAGGTTTTTCAATTTATGATCTTATAATATCTGAGGCTTTATGTCGTTGGGTACTTTCGCAAAGTGACCCTGGAAGTGAAAGACACAAATACCATGAGTTTCTCGGCTTGAAAAAATTGTGTGTGTGTGTTTTTCTCTCTTTGCTGTCAACCATGTATGAGGCTCAGAGCTGCTTGCGTTGGGGGGCTTGCTACAATGGAGGTTTTGACCTTGCAATTTGGTCGTGTGATGTCAACTGAAGCCTGCAATGAATACAAAAGGGCATACATAGTGTACAGGTCATCCATGAACAGTTTGGCGATTTACGCTTTAGAGAGGAAAGAGTGCCGCTACCACCTCAGGCCTAAGCAACACCAGCTTGGCCATGTTTGCAACCACGTGTTGCCCAAGAATCCACGGTATCTGGCAAATTTCCTTTCAGAGGATTTCATTTATAAGTCGAAGGTTTTGGCAGAAAAATGCCACGCGCTTTTCATGAGCAAACAAGTGTTGCAACGGTATGCCATTGGTGCATGCTTGCGTTGGCGAGATCCATGAAAAAACGGTGTGAAAACGCAGAGTTTGAGCTATGAACGACAAATTTCATGGCATTTGTTTCTTATATACCAACAGGTTCCCCGCCGACCCAAAACGTGATTAAAAAAACGCAATCAGATTTCTGAACCTGTTTTACTTTTTTTTGCCAAGATTTTAAGAAAACACGCATATAAACGCTGCTTTTTGATATTGTCGCTCCGAGTTTTTGGTAAAATCGTGAGGTTAATTTGCGTTTTCATGATCAAACCATTGAAATTCTAGCCTGTTTGCGCTGGATTTGTGTCAAGTCACTGCACTTAAAAACGTGCCAAATCTTAACCGGATCTATAACCATAGCAACTTGGAATCGGATCTATATATAGATCCTTACGGGCCGTCTTGGTACCCCAATCACCAAGCCTGTGGTGGGGAGTGATCAGGACGAAGAACTACCAGTCGAACAATGGACACAGTTTCGAGGAGTAGTCGGAATACTGATGTACATGTCGACTGATCGTCCTGACATTCAATACACTGTGAATGAACTGAGTAGCCTTATGAGCAAGCCAACCCAGAGAGGTTGGGAGAGTGCAAAGCACCTTGTTAGGTATCTGCTGAAGACAAAGGACTATGCTTTGTTTTTTGGCCGAGAAGCTGAAAACTGTGATGATGTGGTCATCATGACCGACAGTGATTGGGCTACTGATCAGCAGAATCGTAAGTCCAAAAGTGCTGTCCACATCTACGTTGGAGACTGTCTACTGTATAGCTACACCAGACGACAGACAGTCATAGCCCAGTCAAGTGCTGAGGCAGAATTCTACGCTACTGCCTCTGGAGTTTCTGAGGGGATTCTCTTGAGGAAAGTTTTGGCGTTTTTTGGTTTGCCTTTGGGACTCAGAGTCCTGACTGACAGTGCTGCCAATAATGCCATGGCGCATCGACTTGGGGTTGGCAAAGTACGCCACCTCGAAACGAAGGTGTTGTGGCTCCAGCAACTTGTCTACCAAGGTTTGTTGACAATGACCTGGAGAGCTGGACGCTTCAACAATGCAGATCTTGGAACCAAAGTACTTCAGAAGGCGAGGTTCCTGGAGTTGGTTGAAAAGGCAGGTCTACGAGATCGAGCCATAGAGGATGCCATAGTGCATCAGGTGAAGAAGGTCCAAACAACTGGACCCACCAGTGAGCAGATTGCTCAAGCCATTGTTGTTTTGGCCAGCTTGACGCATTTTCCTCAAGCTAAAGGCCAAGCAATTGAGAAGGCGCTCGAGGTATCAGATCCCTTTGAGATGTCATTGGCGTTGATCCTCTTGGTGCCATTCCTGATTGGAATGTTTTGGGGAAGCCTGAGTTTGTGGATTTGGTGGAGATGCAGACGACCACGAACTGATCCACTGATCCTGTACAAGGCTCCCGCAGGTGTAGTCTTGCACCTGGACAAGAAGTGCCATTACCTGAAGAAGAGGGCTTGAGCCTGGCTGTCTTATCAGCTGTAGATCGAGGAGTCACAGCTGAGGCGGGGTGTTGAGTTGTTATATAACAGCCATGCCCATACATGTGTCACTTTGTACAGTGGTTGCACCTGCAGCCCTTTTACAGCTCGAACCTAGAGCAGAAGAAAAAGTGAGCCCAATAGCTGCCCTGCTGCCTTGTACTTCGTTACATTTACCTTTCGATGTATGAAGAGTCGTTGAAAGGACGGATGACATGTATCTTGGCCGAGATGACTTTGCAGGCTCCATCGATTTGTTCAGGCGCGAAGAAATCCGGCCCTGAAAACATCTGAAAACCCGCAAATTCATTTCACTTTTTCAAATTCTTTTCCGATTTAAAGACAACTTGTATGCCGCCAACCCTGTCAGGAAACCAGTGGCTTGGCAAGAAAGTACTACCTTGACATTGTCCACAGCTGAGAGATCACAGCAGGTATCCATTGGTGCGTTTGTAGTGCCTCGGTGGATGGCGGCGAATCACTGACTATATAAGTCATTTCTTATCTTTTCTCTGTGTTTTTTTTTTGTGTTTACTGGGGGATAAAACAAAAAGACTTGAAAGGGTGTTTAGTGTTTTGCGTTTTTTGCACATTCTCATCGCACTATTTGGAAGAAAAGAACTCCTTTGAGGTGCCTCCAGCATCTTTGACGCAGTTGCTGGTCTCCGAATGGGACTCGGGAGCGGCATCGCCCGTGCCGCTGCAGCCGACCTTCTCGGTCTCCTACGGCTTCGAAAGTGCTGAAACCGAGAATCTCGTGCTGCGCAGCGTCCAGATCCTCTACGAGGTGGAGGTTCGTAGCCCCGAGATCTTGGTTCAAGCGGAGGCGGAAAGTGGTCTCTACGCGCTGACGGTGGATGGTCTTCCCAAGACTTCCACCTTGGTGACGGTTCCTCAAGATATGCCGCGCATCATCACCATCCAGGCAAGGTGCAAAACTACATTGAGGAGCACAGGAAGGAGAGTCAACTAGTCAACCAACAAGCTGCGAAAATTCAAAGAGATGCACAGCAAAAAAAAACATGGTTTTGCATGGATAATTTTTTGCATACATTTGTGTGATTTTTTCAAGGGAATTCTTGCAACACTTCTCGCATGTGGCACACTTTGGCTGCCATTTTCTCTGGCAACTTGGTGTGGGAAGCAGAGAGGTTAGATGACACTGATGACACCATGTCATCATATGTCATCTACATCCATTGTGGCAGGTCGCCTCTGCATTTCAAAGCACTACCTACACCTTGCGCGCCTCTAGGCCTGCTGTCTTGTACTTGTTGCACTTGTGCTTTTGCTATCTTTTGCCTGGGGCTCTTTTGGTTGTCAAAGTCTTCATGGTAGCTTTCTAATTCCGAAGTTTTGCATTGTGGATTCTCCAAGTTTCTAAAGGCATACAGTATTTTTTGTTGCAAATCTGAGGTGTTGGACTTCTGATGATTTTTTTTTCATATTTTCTTCACACTTCAGTTTTGATGTCACCTTTCTTTCTCCAGGAACTGTGATGGGCCATGTACAACAACCTCTCTGACCACCACTTCCTTCACCCAGACGACCATCCCTGGAGCCACCACATCGACAGTCAGTACAACCACCAGCACCAGGACGACAACACAGGACACCGTGACATGGTGGGGAAAAATGTGGAAAAAAAAGTTCAATTGGTTCTGGGTGGTTCACCTGAGCAAGGACATCAACATCAGAAACTTTCGAGAAAAAAATCACTCTGAGTGTTTCAAAAGGCAGCACTGAAGGATCTGAAACTGCCGAGCTGTTTCCACATTTTTCAACTTATAATTTCTCCTGGTCTCAAAAAGGTATCACGTTTTTGGGTCTTGGCTCAAACATCTTCAACTTCTTTCAAGGCATCACGATATCACGGCATGCAGGACTTTGATGCCGTGGTGGGACTTTTGACCCTCGACGTCTTGAACTGCCCAGCATTGCAGTCTGTGGAAGGTGGGTGGTGTTTTCCGTTTTCCGTTTTTTTTCTTTTCGAGATTTTTCAGGGCGAAGCGTATTGGCATTGAGCATCGCTACAATTGCAGAGGCGCAGCATCAGCAGGGAAAGTGCTGGAAATCATCGGAGAATCCTGAGGAAATCACGAGGAAATCCTTGGAAGCCGAGGTGGATGTGACTGCAACAAAGGTGGATTTGTGGTGTGGCCGTCGACTGGGTGACGCACTGGACAGGTGCTTTGGGTCAAAGTCTGGGTTATGATTGTTAGATATTGTTACACTTGGTCTCAATTCGAGTTTTTCTGTTAAAGTTTTCCATGCGAATTGTTGTGCTATCATCGTTATCATCATTATCATCAGTATCATGAATACGTTGTCAGTAAATCATCGAATCATGGGACATCAACAAACATGTGGGTTCCAGCTGTGACTCGCAGGCGGCTGCAAAAAGTGGGTGCAGAGATGCGCTATACCATCGCAACTCGGTGAACTCGAGAACTCGAGTACGAGGAAGTCGAGCATCACGAGTTGCAGGGATTCAACCGGTGATGGACATAGACTTTTGAATAGATTTCCTAAAAGATCCTGGAATGAGTTTTTTCCTGAGTTTCATGAGTTTCCGGAGTTAGAAATAAAGAACAACAAAAATACGACCAAAGAGTTCCACATGCTTTTGGTCTGAGGCGACAGAGAAGTCTTTAACTGACTCTGTGACATCGAGATTGAGGGAAGAAACCGAGCAAAGCATGACACAAAAACTGCAGGTGGTGACATCTGGTGGGGGATTCTTGTTGGAGATGTATTTTTCACAATTTGTGTGAACACTGGAAAATGATACTTAGATCACTTATATTCAGAATGAGACCAGAATACTTGTTTTGCAACGGATGGGTGTAGTTGGACCTTTGGATGCTGTTGATTTTTACATGTGATGTCGTTGCTGGAGGCATCCTTGAATGAAATCGCATCCTTGGTGGTGCAGTTGGAAGTCCTGTCATTGCAACCACCAGAAGTGAATCCAGTGCCAAACTCAAATCTCAAATTCCTCGAATCTTTGCAAAACACCGTTGCACCAATCTTTAGGACCCTGAGCTAAGGACCCGACTACCACTGTAACACTCACCTCCACTCGCAGCAGCGTCACTACGTTGACATCCAGCACTGGCAGCACCTCTGTCACTTCTACAGGAAGTATCACAGAAACTATGTTGCCCGCCACGACAGTCAGCTCGACCCAGGTGACTTGACTTCGAATTGATGCCAATGAATTTTCAAATGATAAGATCAAGATCAATCAAACATGATTTGAATCTAATGAATGGTTTGATGTCAATTTGATGTGGACTTGGGGGGTGCCGGCTCGCTCTGTTGAGAAAGCTCGAAGCTGCAGCAAATTCCGAGGAATCTTCCACTTTGACCACAAGTTCCACCGTTTTGACGACTTTGACCACTTCAAAAACCACCGTCACCACCGCGACCGCGACGAGCACCACCACCATCACCACCTCCGTCGCCAGCGCGACCGCGACCGGGACCGCGACGACCATCAGTAACACCGTGACAACCACCAGGACGACCATGACGACCATGACCACTACCGTGATGATGAAAATAATGACTGTGACCACAAGCAGCGTGACGAGTATGAAAAGCACCACTTCCACTGTCACGCGCTCCATCACTGCCACAAGTGAAGGGACTACAGTCACAACTGAAGAAATCACGAGCAGTGGCCGTAGACGAACGGTCACAACTTCAACGACAACAGAGGTAATCACGAGCTCTGCGACGAGCGGAACGAGTGACGTGAATCTTGTCGTCACAACAACCACCATTGTCACCACGACCGTGACGACCGTGACGACCGTCACGAGCATCACGACATCTGCCACCCGGCAAAAAACGAAGATGTTTTTGAGTTGTTCATGTTGTTCTGAGACAAGGCAAAAACATGTCCAAACAAAATGACTTGGAAACCCAGATCCAAGAGGTGGAAAGAAACAGTGCAAAAGATCTTTCCTTTCAGTGTCTTTCAACTGTGAAGCCACTTTACAGTCCACTGTTTCGGACACGTTTGCTGAGGTGATTTCGCATCTCGGCTTGAACAAAGGCAGAGACACCAAGTTTTTACCTTTCCCAGTGATCCTGCTTTCATGGTTTTCACCTTGGATCCAAGGTCCACCCAGAGGCGCACTCCAAGTTCAATCACAAGCACCAGTTCGAGCAGTGGAAGCTCCACGATTACATCAAGTACAACAACTGCTACATCCACTGAATCTATCACTTCTCATACTTCCACAGGGACATCGTTTACATCTACGACTTATACCAGTTCCACCATTACCGTCACCTACTTGGAAGGTTTTGACTACATCTCGGGGGAGGCCTAAAGGCATGTTTAAGAAATTCATTCTCAACTGTGTCAACTGCAGTTTATTGCTACAAATGTCACGGTTTGTGTCACACATGGCAGGTGGAGTTTCTGGTGTCGGACTGCGCAGTTGTGAATGGCGACCTGGGCCATGAACTGCTACGGCAAAGCTTGGCACAAGTAGCCGAGGTGGACGCATCCTATATCACGGTGCAAGTGCAATGTCAGGCCCCATGATCTGCCGAACAACGCAAAATCTTTAGAAGAGAATCCAAAAATCTCTGGACAGCTAAACAGTTTGAATTGCTTCAGATCGGAAACTTCGAGTTTGTTTTTGACAAAAATAATCTGCATTTCTTTTTTGTCAAAGCAGGTGCCAGGTCGACGATTGCAAGTGTCCTTGACTACTGCCTATGGATCTTATGGCATCGCCATTCCTCCAGAGAGGTGGGAAGATGGGTGCTTTGGAGTTTTGGTGCTGCGGTTTGGGCTCGGTTTGCCTCGGCCTCTTCCAGGTCTCCAGAACTCTTTCCGGTGGCCATGGTGAAGTTGCAGAATCAACAAAGTTTTTTGCAGCAAACTTTGGATTCAGCTTTGGTTGGAACAGGCTGGGGGAAGGTCGATGTTATATGAAGTTTGGTGCAACACCGAAGCGACTGGGCAAAAACTTTTCTGCCAGGTTTGGTGGTCTTGGTCCTAAACGCAGAGGTGACATCTGGACCAGCTCCAACTACATCCAGACACCTGGCAATCAAAAAACCTCCAAATATTTCGCATGTTGGTTTCAAACAAGTGAACTTAATGTTTTTTTGTTGAGGGCAATTGTAACAGATTTAGCATGTTTTCACGGTATTTTCACCTGTGAGGTACTTCAAGTACAACTTTATGCCCTGGATTGCCTACTTGCATGGGCAAAGGTAAATGTGAGAGGCTCTTCAACTGGCAATGTGTCACTTGCTCCAATGTGAAGGTTTGCTTCAAATTTCACGGATTTCGGTATTTCATGATGTTTCTTAAGAGCTTCGAGTTTGTTTCGCCACGAGAACTGCCCGAGGTGTGTGAGGACACCTACAGTGGTCTCGATTGTTCCCGAAGGATTTGTCCAAGCTGTCAGAACAATGGCAGCTGCGTGGAAGGTGGACAGGTGCGGCCGACCATGTGGATATCTGTGACATTGAAATCAATTGCTGGACAACACTTGAGATAGACTTGACGACTTAATATGAGTTGATAGTGAAGAGTTT
>OMLO01000379.1_pt1 | contig 28259 bp, 11 predicted proteins | sample 1674811 | NCBI WGS metagenome assembly OMLO01 (sample SAMN06265003, study PRJEB25207) | coral metagenome | isolation source: Coral host | place: Mexico:La Bocana,Puerto Morelos, Mexico | collected 2008-11-13
AGCGAGCGCCATCTTGGATTCAAACTCGGAAGAGGCTTGGGGAGAGACGAGATGGTGTCCTAGGGAGTGGGTGTTAGCTAAAAGAAGAGCAACAGGAAGAAGAGTAACATGGCGGCGGATCAACCCGATAGCGAGTTTACACCGCTATAATTCGTGAACACACGGAAAACGCCTGCTCTGCAGGCTACATTACAGTTAAACCTCTGTACAGGGAAAGATTCGAACTGGGCCACAACGTTACTTGAAAACAAAGGATAATGATATTTTTCTCAAATAAACCAATAACATTGAAGAAAATGAAAGTTTGGATCATAACGTTTGTAATTTTTTTTAACAGGTTGGTTTAGTTGGGGCAAAATGAGTTTTCAAGCTCAGTTTATCGAGCGAGATTCATAATTAAGGTCAAAAGTTGCCGTCAAAGACTGAATCTCTAAAAGTGTATATAACGCAGAGAAGTCGGTAATCACACTGTAATACGGACACGAAAGGGGCGGTTCACGTTCTTCACAATGCAGAGTTTGTTCATTTCGCGTTGTTGTACAGAGGCAGAAGGCTAATCCTTTTGTTTAGCGTCGTTTTCGTTGCCGTCGTGGTTTTCTTTAACTCTCTATTCATAAGACACCGCGAGATTTAAGTGCCTCGCCTTAGTCCAGGTCAGGAGCCCATGCTGTCCAGGTCTATCCCCCTCTCAATGTCACACAACGCTTTGCTTTCGGAGCCGGACAGGGTTCCTCTCTTCCCAAGAGCCTAACGCTGCGTGACAGTTTCCCCAATTTAGGAGGCTAAAGCAGCAACATTTTTTTTAAACAGTAGATGCCGGTAGCATGGAGGTCCCTTGCCAATCTTCTTCGACAACTATAACCACTGCAAGAACACTTTGAAAACTTTGGCCTGAGTGATTCAAAATTCGTGTATTTTACTACAAGAATAAGAGATTACGAGATATTTTGTGATAGTATTTTTTGCTACGTTAAAGTTGAGGAAGATCTACCCCAGATTGGTCGTTTCGCTTACTCAGTGCTTCTCTAACTTTGTACTCAGATCTTTCTCCAGCTGTGTAACCTTGTCACCCCAGTGAAGCACTCGCAATGGTTGCAGCCCTACTTCGGTTCACGCTTGTTTCACAACAAATTATCCTCCGAAACGCGCGCTGGAAATCTTGATGAAACGCTCCGTACAGCACAGGGTTGACTGCCGCGTTGAAAAACACGAACACTGTCGAGCTATACTCCAGCGCGCGCGGGACAGCCTCGCGGCCCTTGAAGATCGCCCAGAGGTTCGCGATTCCCCGCGGAATCCAACAAACTACAAACGCCATGACGACTGCCAGAAGCATTTTCGTGACTCGCCCCTCCATGAGCTTGCGTCGTCTACTTCGTTTCGCGCGAGACAAGGTTGACGTGTTCCTGACATCCGAAAATCCAGTTTCCGTGATGTTGTTTTTAGATGCTGTGATGTTATCTGTTAATGCAGCAATGTTCTCTATTGACGCAGCGAGGTTATCAAAAGTCACACTCCTTTCAGCTCGCGGGGTTCCAGCCACGCTGTTGTTTCTGCTAGATTCAGTCCGATCTCTGACTTCTCTCTGCGATAATTCAAAACTCATTGTTTTCTCGAATATCCGCTTACTTTGTAAGCGTACGTGTTTGTAAACGTTTAAGTAAAGAAAACCAGCCAGAATCGATGGTATAAAATAACACATAACTTGCACGGTGATCGCATAAGCCATTTCTTCGGACCATACAATGTTACAAAATAAGGTGCCTTGTATAAAACCGAGCTTGCCCCATCCGAAGAACGGCAGTAGAGTCCATATTAACGAATAGAGCCACCCTAACAGTACAGCAATTATAGTTCCTTGCTTGTTACAGCGTGATTCGTACGAGTGCGGGTGGGCTACGGCAATATACCTATTTACACTGATGTGTAGTAAAGCCATGATTTGACTGGCAGTTAAGAAGGCATTTATGAAACCCGTAAGCTTGCATATCGCCAAAGGCAATACCCATTCTTGAGTAACTGCTAACGTCATAACGAATGGCACTATTGTAACTGTAATCGATAGGTCCACAAGGGCTAAGTTTACCACAAGAATCGCGGCTGTAGTTCGGAGACTTTTGGTGCGGCGAACTGCGATCATGACTAAGATATTCCCGAAAATGGCGAACACCATTGTGCAGCCCATGGCGACGACGGAAAGCAGAGATGCGGTTGATAGTTTATCGACTGTACTGTTTCGATCGGACTGATTAGTCAAGCCAGGAGTAGATCCGTTCTCCATTATCATGCCAAGAAAATTGCTTATAAACAAACCAACAGCTTCATCCGGGAAAAGCTGCAAAAGCAGAGAGATTTTGGAGACTTGATCGGCCTGCTGACGTCCGCAGAGGATTACATAAACTACTATGCAACCTCCACCGATTTTTAACAACCTAGAAATCGACGACGCCAATTTTTCTGCCACCCACTAACATCCGGTAGAGACGATGTCATAGTTAATATTGTCAAAAGGAAACTGCCATCGAATTCTGACTTATAATACGCTCCGGCTTTCTGCCTTGTTTATACAAAGCCGGTGTTGCCAGTGACCCGAAAGACCAAATTTAGACCGCAGACTTCCGTAACGTAAAACGCAGTGTACAATTATACCATACTATACAAACGCCGGGGCTCATATTTAGAGTGAGATCTCTCGAGGACGCTAGATATATTGTTTTTCTTTTCCATCAAATATAAGAAGCCAATTTAGCGCAATATTTAAACTCGAAAGCGATTGGTTGATTTTTTTCACACGTTTATTGGCTTACTCTTGAAAAACAGAAATAGAAGTGAAATGAATGCGGTATATTCTCATTTGATTTCGTTGAACAGAACGTGCTAAGCTACAAATTATTAGTTTATCATCCAATTATCCTACAAGTTTTTTTAATCTCTTTTTACCACAGAACTGCATGTCAAGTTTGTTTTTGTCATCAAAGTTTTCTACTTAATTTTCGGTTCTTTTCTAATGCAGCTAAAACAAGTGCTCTTTTTAAAACATTTCTTGACATGCACACAAATATCTCTGGGCTTGTCATGCTAAAATAAACAAAGTCGAAAAACGCCTGTTTTGATTCGCCTTGCCTTGCGTAAACGAAATACTTTATTTGCAAAAGAATACGTGCATTGCCCTCACACTAACGTAAGTGCCATATTACAACAAGGAAAATACAGTTGATCAAAACATCGTGAGCAATTTGAATTTAAATTTAAGCCGATGTACTGAAATATGAAGTAGTCGAAGTTTTCTATGCTATGTATGGCGTCCGTTTCTTCATCATAGAGCGAGTGAAAAAAAATCATGAAATATTTAATAGGTGTTATTCTGGAAAAAAAAGTTTTAAAATAACTCCCGGAACTGTTATTTAAGATCAAAATCCTATCATTATCTCTTGTTCCAAAAGCAATTTAGTACTGAGTTTTTTTTAATTAATCAGCGGTATGATATCGTTTTTCTGTAATCTGATTCCCAAGAGAAAATGATCGCGATGGGAAAACACACCTGTCGGTTATATTTTTGGTTTAACAAGGAAGAAAAGCTGTCAATCATTTCAGCAGTGACAAATTACGGTTTTTACGTTTGACCAATGCTTTTCAAAGTGAAAACTATCGATTGTGCTGAGAAACGTTAAAAGGCAAAAAAAAAAAAATTAACAGTACGGACAGCATTTTTTGGCAGCTAGCTGCGCTTTTCCAACTCAAATCGTTTTTTTTAACCTTCATTGAACATGATGCTAGGCAGCCAGTGGCGATGATGAAGACGTCATTTTGTACCTCTAATGTCAGACAATACACGATTAACGCAACCCGATCATTTAGAAAGGCAATGGGCTACTCAGTGCTCTTTTGAGTTTGCAATCGTTGCTATTTCTCTTTCCCCGTCGCACTGTTAGCGAGAAAAGATTGTGGACTAACCTGATTGTGGTCTTAAATATAACGTGATATGCAGAACTAACAGATTTGCGATCATGGTCCCTTGGCAGAACCCCAACCAAGTAAAATTCAACAAAATACGAATTTCATAATTTTTGAGTTTTCGCATCAACTCTTTCCAGACTTTGCTTTTACGTGTTGACAGATTTTACCCCTTAGCGAAAATGCACAGGAAAACCAGGCGAACGACAGCTATGCCGCTCCCCCCCCCCCCCCCCCCCCCCCCCCCCCCCGGCGTTTTCGTCCCCAGTTCTCCTCAACAATTGACAAAATGGCGACAGAAGAGGAGGAAGTGAACACATCAAAGAAACTTATAAATAACTCACTGAATGCCGTTGATGAGGCGCTTGAAGGATATGTTGCTGCAAACCCTGGACTGATGTTGTTAAAAGGCCACCGAGTTGTTGTCCGTGAAGATATAGACCAACTTCGGAAGACTGGCAAAGTGGCTCTTGTTTCTGGGGGAGGTAGTGGTCACGAACCCGCACAGGCAGGATTTGTAGGGAGGGGAATGCTGTCCGCCTCGGTGTCAGGCGATGTGTTTACCTCTCCTCCGACCAAGTCTATCCTTGCTGCCATAAGAGCGGTCGGGAAACACAACTATGGTGGAACTCTCTTGATTGTGACCAACTACACTGGCGATCGTTTGAATTTTGGGTTCGCCGCTGAAAGAGCCGTGACCGAAGGAATGAAGGTGGGGATGGTTGTAGTAGGAGAAGACTGTGCCCTTACCAGCAAGGATAAAACGGCAGGAAGGAGGGGACTCTGCGGGACTGTTCTTGTTCACAAGGTAATTCAAGGCTTGAACGGGATCACGAAAGAATCACGCGACAATTGCACGCAATTATTTTTTGGGGTCTTTTTGTGAGATTTGTTCATTAATAAAATGAATGAACCGACAGACGGAAAATTTCTAGATTAGGTAAATACACACGGCAGAATGGTTTTGAATACGCCGGACCCTTGTTTCTATGGATGGGAAAAAAAAGTGTCGTACTAGGGTGTCACGCTTTTGCTGTCACGTAAGCTTCAGATTTTTGCGCAATCCTTTTCGTCAAGATGGCCGCGGAGGAAAAACCTACAACGTCGAAGAAGCTAATCAATAACCCTTTGAATGCAGTTGATGAAGCTTTAGAAGGAATCGTTGCAGCCAATCCTGGACTTAATCTTCTTAAAAATCACCGTGTTATCATTCGCGAAGATGCAGACGAGCTACGAAAGGCTGGGAAGGTCACCCTCATTTCTGGAGGAGGCAGCGGTCACGAGCCTTCGCACGCGGGGTTTATCGGTAAAGGCATGCTCACAGCGGCTGTAGCGGGCGCTGTATTCGCTTCCCCGCCGATCAAATCGATACTTGCTGCTATAAGAGCGGTGGGTCGTGAAAATAGCGGAGGAACACTTTTGATTGTGAAAAATTACACTGGGGACCGTTTGAATTTCGGATTCGCTGCGGAGAGGGCGAAAGCGGAGGGAATGAAAGTTGATATGGTGGTTGTCGGAGAAGACTGTGCTCTCACTAGCGAGGTCAAAACAGCTGGAAGGAGAGGGCTTTGTGGGACTGTTCTTATCCATAAGGTAATGACCAGGGATACGAGAGAGGATAATAGGAATCAGGCAAATAGTCCATTCATTGACCCCGGCGATTGACTCCAAGCTCAGCTTGACATACACGTCTGCAAGTGGAGGGGGGCAGAGGCTTAGGGACATGTTCCAGATGAGTGGATAACAGTAGAGTGTGGTCCAATATCATACATGGTCAAAGAAAAAGTTTGTGGTCACATTGCTGGGTAAACCCCTTCTGCATTAAATTCACCGGTACCAAATTAAACGGGGGTACTCCCTTATATGGGCTATATAGGTATGTGCGGCCCCAAAGGGTATGGTTTTTCCGCCGTTTTGGTCATAAATTGGGTATCGATTTTAGCCATTTGCCGCCATTTTGGTCATAAATAGGGTATAGATTTTTGCACTTAAGTCTTCAATTCGGTTTTTCTTTTAGAAGAAGCTACTTCTTCATCACGCCCTCCTTTCTCCCATCTGCGCTTTGCCTTCCTCTACCCCGTTTAACAGTTGCTACGCATGCTAGACAAAGCCAGCAACAAGAGCCCTTCCCCTAATGATCTAAGAGTCAGGTCATAAATAGGGTATCAAGTTTTGGTCAAGTCATAAATAGGGTAGGGAAAATCAAGATTTTGGTCATAAATAGGGTAAGGGTTTTGGAAAGCGGGCCACACACCCCTACCAAATTTTTCTGGGAGTACCCCCCACCCCACCTCCCGGGGGTGGAGAAAAGCATAAGGTGTCTAGCTTAACAACACAGCAGTGCCCTGGCCTTGACTCAAAGCCAGTCAAAAAGTTTTTTTTTATTTAAGAGTTCAGTGTACAAACCAGTAGACCACTTCTCCTCCCACTATTACACGGTGATAATACTGCGCTTATCATGATTTTTTTCTTTAGATTGCAGGTGCATTGGCTGAGGAGGGTAAATCTCTTGAGGAAATAACACAGGTGGCAAAATCTGCTGCTCAAGCCATGGGTGACTATATAATTATTCATAGTTAGGAATTTTTAAATTATAATTGTAATAACTTTTTTCCAGTTTATTGTATGGCCAGTTACTGTATTAATTTATGTGAGGTCACCGGTTTGTCAGTGCACAACTGTTAAGTGTCTTGTCTCGATAAATAAAGTTACTATTATTATTATTATTATTATTATTATTATAATTATTATTGTTATAATTATATATAGTAGTCATTATTTTAAGTGTGCATTATAAGGGAGAAATGCTTGAGCACAGGCCATTAACATGTGGAATGCTATTTTCAAAACATATTTTTGGCAGGGGTTGGGATTATGTAGAAAATCGTAACATGACTGACAATCACCCTTAAACACCCAGTTTGCACTTCCACTGTGCTGCAAGTGTTGTTTGTGTCTGATTTTATCATTAATTAAATCACAAAAGTGATGGAATAATCTTCATGCAAAACTGCTTAATTACTTCCAAACACAACAAATGCTCAGGTATATTTGGGAGATGTTTTTAATGCTTCTATTTGATTGATACATAAACTTTATTTTCTTATATACCAATTGCTGTTAAATGATGTAATATATTCTATATTTCAGGCACCATTGGTGTTGGCTTAACTCCTTGTAGTGTACCAGGATCTTTGCCTTCCTTTGTTTTGGGTAGTGATGAAATGGAGTTAGGGCTGGGTAATCTTCATTTTTTTATTTGGGTTTACTTTTTATTTAGCAGTCATATAATTATTAGAAACTTTCAAATTAAATGAGCACAAAAGAACAGCAAGTCATTTACTATAACAAATAAACATTCTATCAGCTCTCTTTGATTTCATATAAATTTACTTTTTCATTGCCCCTCAAACTACAGAGACTGAACAATTATCAAATAATGATAATTATCATAATAATGATAATAACAATAATAATCATAGTCATCATCGTTATAATGTATTCATGAATGTCATTGTCATTATTATGATCAACTTTCCTAAAACTGCTCCAGCATGTTGCGGGCCAGGAAGTTATGAAACAGACATTTGTAAACAGTCATGTGCAATCTTCTTGTATTGACGCATAGGTGCATTATAATTAACGAACTTAATACAGACACCCACCAACCTGGAATGAAAAGGAGAGCAACGATATAGATTTTTAATTCTACAGGTATTCATGGAGAACCTGGTGTGAAAAGAGTCAAGGTATTGCACAAACAATCTATTTTCATAACAGATGATCAACATATCATTTCTTGGTACACTGTTTATAATGTTAATAAGGTTCAAAAGAGACAAGCAATCAGAATAAAAAGAATCATTGATTATGCGACATAAGGTCTAGTCATGGCATAGAAAATATAATGTACATTACATTTGAATTGACATTCATGCATACTTCCAAAACTAAATTCTCATATGCGAAAATACCATCACTAGTAATTATATTAATATTTAGCCGTCCTTTATTTGAAATGTGGAGACATTGGTACAATTGTTTTATATCATATAAGTATCATAACTGGTGACAATTAGAACTTGTGCTTCTTGTTGTTATATACCGGTACTTAATAAGAAAAATCGCCAAACTAGCTTGTTTTTGTTTTTTGTTTTAGCTTGAGAAGGCTGATGACGTTGTCCACACCATGATTGATCATATGTCAGATGTCCAGAGTGGAGCAACATACAAGTTGAGCCTTAAACGGGGTCAGTTAAAGTGGAACTATAATACAAGTATAATAAATTATGTGATTGAACAATAATTTATTAATATCTAATTTGATATCAATTTATTGTTTTAGTGACGAATGTGAATACATAAAATGACCAATAACTTAATACACAAGATGTACTTTCATGATGATAATAATATATGTATTATTATTTAATTGTATACTACCATGTTCTCAGTGCTAATTAATTAATAATCCATTAAATATATTATAATCAGCAATATTAGAATCAATACTTAATTTGAACTACATGTAGCTTGCTTTTGCAAAGTGATGGGTTCAAATCCTGTTTGTAATGACCAGCCATGAATGCATTCAACACACACACTAATTTATTCAGCACGAGGCAAAAACATATCACGTGGTTCTGGAGGAATGTAATGTCACGCAATACGGTTCTAAATCACAACACTGTTGAAGGCTAAATTTTCTTTAGATCACAAGCTTTGTAATTACTGTTTAAGTTAAGTGGCTGTATTTAGGCTTTGAGGGCTGTTATTTTTGCAGGGCATGCTTATGGATATCAGCTTTTTTGCTTAAGAGGTCACCCTGGTTAAGTAAAATAACATTTTATTACTACAATGTATTTTGGTTTTTGTTTTTCACATGTTGCAGGTGACAGAGTAGCTTTAGTGGTGAACAATCTTGGAGGAAGTTCAGTTCTTGAGCTGAACATTGTAGCAAGGGCAGCAATTAAATACCTAAGTAAGTCAGGTACTATGGCTTTCAATAAAATGCGGACTCTAAAATTCAAAGTTCAGTCAACAAAATGTGTTTTCGCTATCATCAATCAAATTTTTGATGGTTCCACCCAGATTATGACTGTATTGTCTGAACTGTGCTCAATGATTTGATTTGATTATCGTGCACTCAGCAAGATTTGAGATCTGGCAGGAGCTGCCAAACATTTGATTGATGGTAGCAAAAACTGCATTTGTCAGTTAAGCTTAGAATTGTAGAGTACGCATGTTATTGAAAGGTGCAGCAAATGCAGTGACATAATACAGTTAGTATTCTCCTAACTGGCATCTAATAAAAGAAGACATTATCTTAAACCAACTCCATGATTTTGGTCTTGGCTGTACATCAGACACCCCTTCAAGGAAGACACACCTCTACACCTCTAAGGTAGAAACTTTCCTCTCTAAATCAACCTTGCCCCTTCTTAGGGAGAAGACAACTCTTGAAGTAAGATTAACTCTGATCTTAAGGCAGACACGTTTCCAAAGCAGGCATCTCTAAAGTAGACACTTCTCTAATGCGAACACTATTCTCAAGAAGAAACCTTTCTGAGACAGACAATTATCCACGGTGAACACCTCTCAGAGATAGAGGGCAGCTCTATAAAAGCAGACAGTCACTTTTTTTTATCATATGCATTCCCTTAATGCACATTTCTTTCCAGGGAGAGACTATTCTAATCAAGACACTCACACTTGCATTTTAAAAATAAACATTTTGGTCTGATCTTTATCCATTCATTTCTTCCAGCAAATGAAAAAGGTGTTCAGGTTGATAGAGTTTTTGTTGGCAGTTTTATGACTTCATTGGAAATGGCAGGAGTGTCAATCACTTTACTTCACCTGGATGAAACAAGAGCACATTGTTTAGGTAAGAGTTGCCCTTATTTTATTTTATGAAACTGTGTCTAAAGATCATTCAGTTGCCAAAAGAGTTCTTGCAGTGGGGTTGCATAAGCTAATGTATCTCTTTATGTTGCATAATTTGATTGCTCCAAAAAATATTCAACATGAACTTCCCACCAGGTTAATTTTCTAGGGGAGGGGAGACCCATATAAAAGGATGTGGGTGGAATGTCGTACCTTTTAAGAATTAAAAAAGTGGTTGTGGTTCCTCTGAGGTTTTTCAGCCTTAAAATGTCCACAGCAGCAGCTTTCATGGTACCTTGAAGGGTACTGAGCGGAACATGAATATATAAACAATTGGTTTTTTTTTCAGAATTTCCAGCGAGCACCCCCATTCTTTAGATATGGGAGTCCTTCCCGGGATAAAGTTTTTTATTTGGGAGTCCTCCCCAGGGTAAACTCTAGGCTCTTGTAGATTATTTATCAAATTAATGTTTTCACATAATTAAATGCTTCTATTTCTTACACAGACCAGAGCACAACAGCACCAGCGTGGCCAAGGGTTTCATTATCATCAGCTACAGGTTGCCTGAGAACTGACAAACAGCCTTTGGAAGTATCCCAGGATGATGTAGAAGATAAAAAAAGAGAAGTTACTTCTGAAAAATTGACTGCTTTAGGTAAGCTTTTCCTATAATGACATAACATTGTTAATAATAATATTTGTTAACATTTTTGTTACCTCTCTTCTCTATATAAAAAAGAAAAATTTTGGAGACACAGTGGCCTTATGGTTAGTCTGCTTGACTCTGGATTGAGTGGTCTGGGTTTGAGTCCTGGTTGGGGACACAATGATGGTGTTCTTGGACTAGACTCTTAACTCTCACAGTGCCTCTCTCCACCCAGGTGTATAAATGGGTACCTGTTAACTTAATGTTGGGGGTAGCCCTGCAATAGATCCCATCCCATCCAGGGGGGAGTAGAAATACTCCTCGTCACTTCATGCTAAGGAGACCAGAGATAAGTGCCAACCTGATGGGCCAATTGGCTCATATGATTAATATCTAATGATGAATTTTATTCTTTTGTAGTTTACTTGTTTGTTCCATGCTTAACTGTTATTGTTACTATGCAGGGGAACAGGTTTATGCAGTCCTCAGTCATGTGGCTGATGCTCTCCTTGCCGCTGAAGGCAAACTCAATGAGTTGGATAATCTTGCTGGCGATGGAGACTGTGGGTCCACCCTCTCTCGAGGAGCATCAGGTCCGTGATACTATGCACGCATTACGTGCCTAAGCTTTATAGATATTCGATCTTCAAGCTGGATTGCAAAAGTATTTTCAAATTGTTTCCCTGGTAGCAGATAGCTAGTAGGTGATCTTTAAGAAATTTTTGTGTTAACTTACCTTATGTTCTTTCATCGCATAAGAACACGCATGTAAGCTTATAAGCCGCTACCCTCAACTTTTGTTCTTTAATAGAGCTAATTCAAAGCTTTATACTGTACAGTGGAAATATTTTGGACGGTTTTATTTATAAATAAAATAAAATTTTAAAACTATCATTTTGTAGGCGTAAATAGCAATGTTTCGGCAAAGTGTTAGAATTTTTGTCTGAAATAAATGAGATATAAAAAGTGTCCGAAAATTAAACGACAGAAAAAACGCCCGAAATTTTTTTAATTGCAGTTATAAAAAAGGTCTTGGGATCACGTGATGCGCCTGGTTTGCCGTGCAACAATCCGGAGGAGTTGTTGCTGTCTCTTGCCAATTTATGCGAGGATCACATGGGCGGAAGTTCAGGAGTGGTGAGTTACATGTATCTACGATCACTCAAGGCTGGTTTTCACTGGTGACGGAGTCGTAGTCGGAGTCGTACGAAAATGAAAATCAAATACAACCTAAATCAGTACGATCTAGTGAAAATCAAACCGACGAAGTCGAAACCAGAATACTTATTATCGCTTACGAGCGAAAACTAGATTGTCGGAGTTGAAAGTAGAAGCGAAAGAATAACCAATCACAATGCTCTATTCCGGGCCTTTTCATTGGTTTATTCTACCGCTTCTGCTTTGACTCAGAAAATCTAGTTGTCACTGGATTATGAGCGATGGAGTCGTAAAAATAGTCATGAAGTGGGAAAGAAATAGAAACGTTCTGATTCTTCCTACTCCGATTCCTTGGAGCTTATGACCCCGCTTACAATTCCGATTTTCGATTTTCACAAAGTCATTTTAAGCGCTTAGTAGGACTCCGATTCTGACTTCATCGCTTGTAAAAATCAGCTTTTAACTGTTCAACTGAGGATTCATTGAAGACGTTTTGGCTCTCTTTGTCTTTTAATTGTTTTGATATGATCTGGATAGGGTGGGTTCTTCTGGGCTCAACATCAGAATGCAGAGAATATAATGTAACACTGTCGATCTTAACGTCACGCATCACAGCTTTGTGGTCCAAATTTTACTTCACTATGTGGCTGAGTTCAAGGTACTCCTTTCCCTGATAAAACAGTGATTTTTGTTTCACCGCCGCGGCGAACACCGAGGTTCGAGGGGTGCTTATCGTGGAGCCAGTCATGAAGAGTTTTTTTATATCTCCCAACTCAAAACTAGAGCAAACTGCGAAAACACTATTCACCTGACTTCAGCTGGCACACAAATTTTCCGCGGTTTTAAGGTGCACGATCTGATCACGCGTGAGTCGAAAGTTTTTGCGTGAGTTTTGACCCACGACACGTGACACGTTCTCCTCCAATCGGAAAACGTATTTGAGTAGGGAGATATAACAATGCCTGTTATTCCACAGTTCTATAGCCTGTTTCTAACGTCCGGGACAGTTCATCTCAGGAGTGACTCGGCTGCAAGCGCCTGGGCGAAGGCTTGGCACGCTGGTGTCCAGGCCATTATGAGGTATGCATGAAGAATGTCATTGCGTTTGCTCACGAGGGTTGATATACACCGTACTGCCAAGGAAATAAAGGCGTAACCGCAAATTGCTGGTTTTCTGCAGACAAGTTGCTGAGTCTCCTTGGGGCTCGTCGGAAAGTTTTTGTGGCATTTTTCCACCCCAAAGAGGTTCGGTTCCACTGACTTTATTCGGCTTAGCCTGCAGTGCAGGCGTGTTAGCGTTACAACCGCGAGTCACTGTAGCGTTACAACCTTGCGACCGCCATGGTAGACGGTGGGGGATGGAGGGGAAAAATGAGATTTTCTTCGCTCAACCTCCACCCCTATTCTTCCTCTTGCCTATCACTCACCCCCCTGGTAAAACTTTGTTTTTCTCTCCAGTCTTCCACTGCATGAAAAATTCAAGATGGCGGCTAAACTTTTTACGATGTGAGCGCTCTCTCGAAAAAATCTCGCCTGTCCTTTTTGCATGATAGTCCCCCCCCCCCCGGGTCTCCGTGGTATGAGCTGTCTAGTTTTCTATCACTGATCTCTGAGTTGCTAGTGCTTATTTTGAGTTTAAATCAGAGAAATCCCATTAACAAATGACGATGGTTTCCTTTTATCCGTAGATATGGCGGAGCGGAACCTGGGGACCGTACTATGGTATGTAGTGTGCTTTGTGTTTTGTAGAAGACACGTTCTTGAATTGCAAGGCTCTTGATTGTCGATTCGGTTTTTATAACCATTTTTTCAGGCGGTGTGTTTTTGTGCTGGGGGGGGGGGGGCAGTCTCCAAAATCGGTTGTGCGAAGGCTCTGCTGCCATTTTGCACACTATTTAGACAGAAAACAATGGTACAGCAATGCTCTGGTATCGCATAGGTCGTGAGTTCGAATCTCGTTGTAACGAGGCTGATAAGAGACTCAGGGGAGTAGCGACCTCCGTATTTCGTCCCAGGGAATGTCAGATCTGGAAAAAACTATTGAAATTGTAATATGTATATATATGTGGTATGATATGGGCAAGGTGTCGCAAAATTTTAGTAGCCCAGTGATCACAGTGCTTTTTCTTTCAGCTCGATGCGTTACATCCTGCAGGATCAACTTTCACTTCACAACTCGATTCAGGGACAGACGCCATGGAGGCACTGAAAATGGCTGTTGAGGTATTTGTCACTTTTCCTTGCAAGTGAAACCATAGTTAGTAGAGGGAGACTCTCCCTCTACTAACTATGGTGAAACAGTGTGTGGTAAAATTCAAAATTATAATGTTAGGCTGTATGTAAGCAGATGGCAATTTGTGGGCTGAAATATCATTGCAAACGCTGGAGCACAGCGTACACTAAACACAAGTGACTGTGCAAGAACAGGCAGCTTCGTAAATGAAGCTACCGTATATAAGTTCGCCGTTGTGGTTTGTGATTCACAAGAAGTCGTCGTTTTTTAGGGGACGGCTAAGAAATGAATATATGAAAGATCTTATATTTGAAGATCATATACTCTTTCTCCGTAGTTCAAATATATGGTCCTTCATATATTGATCTGGCTGCACTGGTATCGTAGAGGTCATGGGTTCGAATCCCGTTCATGCCTGAATGTTTTTTTTAGGCTTTAATTTCACAACTGCTTAAATTGTGTGTGTAACTGCGATGATCAATCATAAATTCATATCTTTCTCGGCAGTTCAAATATATGATCTTCCATATATTCATTTGAATCCTTCCTTAAACTTCGTAAAATTTTACTTAAATTCATGTGAACCCCCTCCTTAATACGGTCAAAATTTCATGACCCATTGGTGACCATATTGACGGGGTTTTACCGTATATTGCAATTTACACTAAATACCTTCAGAAATGATTACGACGGGGCAATCTAAATTACGAATAACCTTATTATTTTGCAAACTAAGTGTTTATTATATTCCAGGCTGCAGAACATGGAGCCCAGTCTACCTCCACCATGGTGGCCCGAGCGGGTCGCTCCAGTTATGTAGGTGAAAAACGATTGAACTCTCCGGATCCTGGCGCACTAGCGGTGGCAATTTGGTGCCGAGCGGCTTATAACGCGCTGAAGAAATAACCGACTCTAGAAAGGCACGTTGGAAACGTTCTTTGTTCAACTTACGTTCATTAGTCTTTCTTTAACGTCTAGAAATGTATGTAGAGAGCACCAACTAAGTAGCTAGCACGGTTAAAGCCTGTTTTGGATGACAGAAAAACATTCAGTTGGGACGGCAATGAATAACTAGAGTTGAACTAAGAACTTACATTATTTTTCTGTGAAAAGCATCGTCTAAATCGGTCGCATTTTTCCCGCCAATGCCGTCACGGTAGCCATACGCTGGCAACCGGCCTGGCAATCGCACTGAGCTACGAAATGCGGCTGGATTTCGCGCGCTTTTTGCCACACAACGTACGTGTTTAGGAAAGTCTGCTTACAACGACATTTCTTTCTAACTGTTACTCTTTAGGTGTAATAAGATCAGATAAAATGCTTTTGAAACACTGAGCGCATAAGAATATAAGATATTGTCTTTCTTATAACGAAATCTTCTCTAAGACCTTTTATGTTGTTCTTTATGCTAGGTATTTTAATGGTACAGGAAGGAACCAGACGTTTTTGGAAACAAAAGTCATTCTTGACTTCCTGACCTCGGACCAGTTTCTAAGCAACTTTTAAAAGGCAGGGCTTAAGACGTAAATGAGATAGTGGATATTTTAAAAATTACGGTACCATTGACTTCGTAACAGTTATTTATAGAAAAATTTAAAGTAATAGCTATATATAATAGAATAGAACTTACGAAAACAATCAAACTTTGCTTCACGGACACTGTGTGTCACACAAAAACTTCCTTAGTGATGACGTCACTACTTGATCCTCTGATTGGCTGTTGCTAAAAGGTATTCAAAAAGGTATTCGAATTGCGTTGTCAATATACCACGTGAAAGGAGCGGCTGACGGCTGAGAACTTCAATTCAGTATGGCGTCGTCCTCAGGTTCGCTTAAATTTTGTGAATTGTCGCTAATTTCGGACTTGCTTGGGATTTCTCACTCTGAAAACCCCTTGTTTAAACAAACTTTTGCACCAAAATGGCGTCAGGTTATTAAGGTGGGACTTAAGCTAAAAACACACCATGTTTCAAACATGTTTTCATGGCTAAGAGTTAACTCCAAACCATGGCAAAGTATACATTTTTAAAAACCTCAAAGAGCAAAGATTATGAAAAAAATATTTGTGTACCCTATAACTGTATTGTAACCTGACACCGGCTGATTAAATCTGCTACCTGCTAGGGAACGCCAGGGCTTACTTGAGAAAAGATAACTCCTACAAGAACTGATCAAATGGAATAATTTTTACATTTTTTAAAGAAGACAAACGGCTTGCTGGGATAAGCATAGAGATTTTTGAAAAGTTAAAAGCACGTGAAATAATGACCAGTTAAATCTGATACAGAAAATCTAGCATACGTTTCAATACATAACTTTGACAGAATGCACTGGATGGAAACGTTCTATGCTTATCCCACAGAACGTACTAAGAACAACAAATCCTGAAAATTTTAGCTCAATTGAATAAATCCTTCTCAAGATATCTTTTCTAGAAGGCGAAAATGACTCGTCAGTTAAGAAAACGAGCTTTAAACTTACAGTAACAGTACTTGTCCAAATAAAACTTCAATACCTTAAGATTCGAGTTCCGTAAAAAACAAAACTTCGAAAAACTTCCAGAATTTTAGGTTAAGTCCCGCCTTAACTCGGACCCAGTCCTTGACCAATTCTAAGGGCAAAATGGCACAACTTTGGAGGCTTCTAAAAGCGTCAATTTTGACCCTAATCTACTTTGGAATCCTCTATTTCAAATAGTATACTTCAGGCACATGCAAAATATTTCGCTTTATAGGCACTTGGAATATTTTTGGAATATTTTAATGAGCGCGACTGAAGAAAATAAAAATCAGAAGTACAAAACGTTTGTTTACTGGTCAGGTTTTTAGCCTTTTTTTCGGATGAAAATTCTCAATAGGAAAAAAATGATATTATACATCAACAGCAATTTGTGATTGTGTGCAGTGTTTTGCCTTCGCTCATTAAAATTGTTTTTGTTCAAAACAAACTGAAGTCACCAAAAAGTTGTTCTTCCGACACTGAACAGCGCTCTGACAACAGAGTGAGACAAAATAAAGTGTCACCTTTTAGTTAGAATTTCACCAAACTTATGAAAATGTCTTAATTGAATGTGACAAAGACTTCAAAAGTCCAAAATGCGTTGTGTTGTAAACCAAGCTTAATTTCCTGCCCATTTCGCGCGCGGCCAAGAAACTTTAGCAAACCTCCTTTTCGCGCTGAATGTGTCACAAAAACCTTGAACGTCACGCAGGTCACAAAATTATTACAAAAAGGTTACAAAAAAATTATATTAAGGTGTCCGTAGTCACAAGGTGATACCGTATAACGATTTGGAAGTGTTGTGAAAACTGATCCGAATTAGCTTACTCTATTCAGAAAACTTTGCAATATTTACAGGCGAAGTTGAGCGACATCAAATGTTGTCTGTTGTATGTCATTGTGGCTGAAACAAAATGGTGCATAGATTGGAAAGAGGAGATGATGTGCATGCGTTCTAAGTGTATTACGTAGTTTTTTGTCGCTCGGGATGAACGAAATGCACCAACCCTATTAAATGCGGTTCTGGACATGAACTGACAATTTAGTGGGAAACCCTCCGAATGCAAATGATTAATTCGTAACGTAGCGACGACGTTTGATCGCGAATCGTACGTGCTGACTTTGTTCAGCTGTTAGTTAGCAATTTCACTCCATCGAGCTTGTTAGAACTTGCCAGAAGGGTCTGGTTAAGCTCTTAACATTGCTTTAATCCTTTGTGCCAGTGATCGCATTATCATTTTCAACGAGATAAATCTCGAAAAGACCCCGGCTTGCTCAATACTCTATTTGCCAACACCTGTTAATGCGCTCGTGAGGGGTTGACGTACAGAACCAATATCCCCTATAGGGCTATTTGAGTCGAGTCCATTTTAGTCCTAGCAGTAGCCAAAATAACTTGTGGTCAAGATACGATTCAAAGCAATATTGTCATTCACACGCTCGGACAAATCTGCTTATCGATAGAAAAATATGGTAGATCTTTCAAAAAGGCCATCGTCTACAATTCTGCACTTGAAAATTGTCATTGCTCGCCTTTTACATTGTCATTAGTCATAATTTAACGCCATCTGTGTAATAAAACTCCCTTTGTCGAGTTTCAGTGACCCGTGTCGAGGATCTTTTGACGACAACATACGTGCGACAAAACAAGAGTGCTATCGCGCTCTCCAAAGGCACCGTTCTGTTTCGGTTATGCGAAAACATTTGCTTGTTAATTATTTTTTTTTAACGTTCTGCTATGATGGCAATCGAGCTGTGACTTTGCAAGTAAGCGATAACCCTTTATCAACAGGAACTGTGGATTAGCTTGATTAGCGTGTAATTCTGCCTGGGAATGTTGTTTAGTTGAGGTTTCAAGCCTCTGGCCTAATATGTCTCAGAGTCACACATTTCGTTTCAAATAAAAAAAAACCTGGGCTTTTTTCATAATGCTTTCTCTGTGGGCTTTCTAAAATGTTTCCGTGCTTTTAAAGGCGTAATAAGATTGAACCGCATTTGAATTGTTGGACAAAAACATTGCGGTGAACAAATGATACGAAACACAAAGAAAGTACTAAAAATTGCTAATAGTAGCTCTGCAGTGTTAAACTAAACAATTGGAAGAAATCAATTGATAACTGAAAGGAGCCTGATAAATATTTGAAATGATTTTTCTGCCAGCGACACAGGCGATTCCGAGTTCTCCAAGTGAATGTGGTAATTTTTTCTTTGGAGCAAAATCCACCGAAATTTCCGAGCTTTTTCTCAAATCAGTTGTCAGTCAGTTTTCTTCTAATATTTTTACAGTCCTATCAGGAAAACAGGTACACCTAGATGTACTTATGAATTCGCGGAACGAACACAGAGCGTTTTGGATAACAGCACAGATTTAAGATAAACTTGCACAAAATGTATTTCTGAGGTCCTTGTAGGAGATTTTCCTCGAAGTACCATGTACGCCTTCATGTAAGTTGAATAAGATATAACTCTTCTTTACATCATCTGACTCTTAGATGAATTGGCCCTCAGGCGAGTCTGTGCGAGATATCTTTAATTTTAAACCAAACGACAGTTCCTCCTCCCTCCCAGCCTGGAAAAGGTATCCCTCTCGGGGGAACCTCCCCATATATAGGGAGTCCCCTCTCCCGGGACTGAACCAGTGCTACCAGGTGGTAGCTGATAGCGTTTAGACGGGGCTCTTGGTTTGCGGCTTATCCCCGACTTTGTAACTGACTCTGTCACAACACCCGTTAATTGCAAACCCCATAGCAAATTCTTTCTTCAAAATTTGAGTACATGAAAGAATTTAAAAGTTGTTTGCGAGTATTGAAAGGTCATAAACTGGGAAATACTTATAATTTTTTTTTGTCACCCACATCATGCCATGCCTGGGTCGATTGCCAGATCTGCAGCTGTGCCGAAAACGCCCACAAGAGAGATTTTGAGCGACATAAGCGGAATTGAGCCTTATACGTTATTCCCGGATGTGCTGTGTTTTCGCAGTAGTTTTTAGGTGAACCAAATCTCGAGAACGTGCTCCATTTGTGTAGGATATTGAATTCGCAGCTAGTTTATTTTTAGAGGTCCGCTGTGGATATTGGCGCGCGGATGAAATACAATTGGTAGTATTGGACCCGTGTGTTGTCAAGTGTCAGTGGTTTTGCGTGATTGTCCGACACATGTTTTCTTGTAATGTAATAACACCCTGCACACTTCATCGAAAAATTGGGGCTCTTCTTCATTTCTCGTTTTTTTTTGCAGATAGACAATATTTAATTCAGTACCGTGTAAATTGTCCCTTTGCGCGCGGACTGTCGGGCTGATGTTAATATTAAAAATGTTATAGTGACGGATTTTTGTCCTTCATCTTTGTTGAAACTACCACCTCTCGTTTGTTTGCGTTACGCCAATTCAGTGAAACCTATGACAGTCGACACGATTTTTTGGAGTTAAACATTGAAAATATGGCCCAACAAAGCCATAGTGTAGCGTTTCCGTCGAGCGGAAGCGTTGTAAAGAGACCCAAGAATGTCACATTCTTTCAACAGCGTTTTTAATAGTACTTGTTCGACATCAAGTGGTTTTTTGAGTGTATTTCTTTAAATATAGGATGCTTTCCTTTCATTGTGGCTGTAATTGCGGAAAAATCCAATTCCGCATGTCTCTACCTGCTTCTTGTAAGTTATTTTTGTTTCCTGTACTTCTGAAATGGCTCTTGCACGTACGCCTCTTTTGAGGTTCTGATTTTAATCAAATATCTGTTTTGAAATTAAGACTAGGGATGTTTTGTCAATACCAGAAATTTGACGAAGACAGCTAAAAAAAAACCCAGTTTGTTAAAGTTTTTTTTTAACCTAGTACTTTCGTGAAAATCACTGTTCCCTTTTATGTGAACGCAGAAGCAAGTTCGAGCTTTTTACTTCATCATTAACTTCTTGTACCTGTTTTCCACACATGTATGCGTTTGGACCCTAAAACGTTGGCCTCCGGTTTGCATTTGAAATTGAATGACTCTTTTCCAGTTCTTAAATGAATGCAATTATTTTGAGTAAAGGAATTCATTTATTAACCCCAATTTTCGTAGGGCAAATTTCCAAAGAAGGCGACTCAAATCGCATTAGTTTTCCTGTCTCCTATAATTTTTTTACAAACCATTTATGGTAAACTTTTCCGTTCAAAATTCACACCGTTTATTTTAGGGGTTTTGTGGGATCTAAGAGTGCCCCACTTTCCAATGTAGATTAAGGTATCTTAGTTTACTTGCTTTGAGCAAACATGGTGTAATTCTGTTTTAATTAAATATGCTAACCTCGGCTTGAATGTTTGTCTCCCAGAAATGACTCCTTTCGAATTTTGTTTGTTTTTCAAAGACCTCAGACTTGACTGTCTGAAATATTTAACCTTTGTGTACTGAAAGCTTAGATGATGTCCGACAATTTTTTCCCTTCCTTCCTACGTTGAATATTCCGGCCAGGAGCGCATTTCTTCGTTTTTCTCATCGGTTGAAACTTTCTGTAGTCTGAAAGTTATGAACACTCAAATGTAAAGAGCTCTAGTGACGAGTCTGACTGATCGAGTGATCGTCCCTAGAACGCGGTGTGATCAATATGGATGTCCAGTTTTTTCCCTTCACTTGGGTGCCCATGAACGCTAAAAATGCCAACTATTTAATATGCAACAATTGCGGATAGAAACCTTTTATCGCCTTCCATTAAATCTTCATTCGCACTTCAAATTACGTGTGAAACTGACGTTGCATGTACCTGTTGCTGTTCATTGTTCTCCTAGCCATGCTTGCTTTTTGTTTTCTCTTATAGATTTAGATAAAAGTGGATATATTTCTCGAGCTATAAATAGAAGCTCTTCTTCCTAATAATGCTGAAAACCGCTTTGCAATATATGAACGTATTTTGGAACAGCCCAGTCGATAGCGCCATACAGACCGCCACAGTGGACTTTTTAATTGGCTTTTTCAACCAATCCCTTTGCATTCACGAAAGTTGCTTTTTTTTACGAGAATGTCGAGAATCATTTCAAGTACATTTAGTCCTATTAAAATCAGTTTCCCCTGTTTGTTTTTTGGAAGCTAATCCATACATAAACAGAAACAAGCGAGATCTGTGAACGGAAAAAAACCAAAAACAAATACAACATCGGTGTGATGTTCGGCTGAGTGATTATGGTCCCTGGTGACCTCGAAGGCACGCCATATATTCCAAGCCTTCACATAGTCTGTTTGTGTTTGATATTGAACCACTCGTTAAAACATTTGCGGACTCAGTGGGCGGGATATCAGGCCGAGAGAAGACGTCACAAGGCCTTAATTTGAATTTTAACTACTTAAATTAATCGAAACTATGTTAGAAATTATGAAGAGGTGTCGTTCAATTACTGGGCTCACGTTTGCCAAGTTTCGTAAACCAATTACCAAAATGAAATAGAAAATGGCAAATCGGCTTTGTAAAGAAGGGGGATAGGGCTTTATCGCGCCCAAAACAATAAGATTTAAAATTATTCAATATGATAACAATGATCATCTATAACTCTTTGTAATGTCTTAGGAAACGTTGCCCCAGTAGATTGATTAGAAAACTATTGAGTGAAGAAACCCTTTTAAAGAAACTCCAAATAAGTCGCGCGCTGTGGGGGTCGCTGTTGAAAATCAGCCTGTTTTGTCTAATCGTGCAGCGTAACCCATTCAAAAAGACGAAACAGAGGAAATCTTACTCCTGTTGAAAGCTTCCTGCTAACATTTACTCACAGCTGCAAAAGCATGGCACGCAAGAATAATTTTGCAATTTTCGCTAACCTCGATATCTCGGTTAAAATAGCAATATTAGAAGTTTAGAAGGCAGGAATTTCTTTGCACAAAGAGCGAAAGAAGATACCTCTTCCAGAGGCTGTTAATTCAATTGACGATTAGGTTTCGTTTTCCTCCCTTTGTTTATGCATACGCATGGGTGGTTGATCTTTTTCGATAACAAACAGATGGCAAAACAGGAACTACCCATTTCGCTAATACAGCAGAAAAATGGCCACCCGTTTGAAATCCAAGCCAAACCTACAAGTTTCTCTTCTAATATATTTTATTTAGTTAGCCAAATGTTATCCAACTTTTCAACAGTAATGTGTTAATTATCTTAAAATGAAAATTGTCTAAGTAATATTAAATGTAAATTTTATCATGGTGAATTGGCAAGACGTGATGGCATTGCGAGATAACAAGTTACATTTGGCTTCCATATGTACCTTTCTTAGATCTCTTATCTTACAAGTACAAAAACAATATTTACACATTTCTAAACTCTTGATGTGTCCTTGAGAACGAACGCTTAGCAGAAGTCTCGCACTTTTAATCTGACGGAAACTGTCAAGTTGAGCATGCCCTAATCAACGCTTGGCTTAAAGCGATTTCGTTTTTCAGTATAATCCATGGCATTAATACCCTCTCAGATAAGCGCAATTTCTCTGACTCTTTCGAAGACTTTCAGTATGTAATCCTGTACACGTCACCTCGCGTTCTTCATCAAATTATTGCTCCAACTTCAGGAGCCCTTCTGTTTCTTAGATATCCGCGCATCAGCAACTGTGCTGTAAAGAGTCCTTATCCAGTGGAGGCATGTTGTAAAGCAAAGTCGCTCGAAGCAACATCCTTAGAATAGATTCATCGTCTGTAACTTCGACGGGAAACTTTCCCTCCTTGTCCTCGGCTCTGACATTTGCGCCGCACCGTAAAAGAAAACGACAAATTTCCTCGTAGCCTTCACTGGCGGCGTAATGCAATGCCGTCCAGCCAAACCTGTCCTTTTTGTTAACATTCGCTCCTAGTTCAACGAGCATCTTTGCGCTCTCTAAATTCCCGTCCAACACGCATTGGTTTAATGCCGTGAGTCCTGAAGTTGTTATTTCATTGATTTCACAACATGTGATTTGCTTTCTTAGTCGCTTTTTCAACGCTTCTCTATCCTTGGGTTGATCGGCCGCCGCGATTTGTAGTTGTACCACCATATCGATTGGCACTCGTCGACTCAGCCTCTTTCGTTTCTTCTGCAGCGGTGAACCATCGGGCGAGGCGGCCATAGCTAAATCTTGCATGATGCTGTAGTGTAAATAACGTGAAACTGGTGTTGATTTTATCCGAACTGCGCAATGAAAAGATTCACAACTAACTGACACTTCGAGGCACAGTGCTCTTCTGGCAGCAAGAGCGTGAACGAGCCGTATTTATGCCGTTCAGATTCAGGGGTCGCACGAGTGCTCGACACAAAGGAATCAATTACAGAGGTCACGTAGCTAATCAATAGTCGTGCCGGGAATTGTTACGTCATGCAATGAGCGACTTGCTAGAACGTGCGCTGTCACGACATTCGCAGAGCGCTAAAGTGGAATGACGTATCCCTCTCAGGCACTTATCTCGTGTAATACAAATCATATTAATGAGACTTAAATGAATTCTCTTATCTGTTATAATTTCAGGGCCAAACAGGCATTATCAGTAACCTTTCGTGTCGGCGCGCGAGGTGGATTTTTTTCAAAGAGACCGTCACGGTACGGATGTCAAAGCTTGTCAAATTTCGGCTTCATGTTGAATACTGAGTTGTCGTTAATCAATTTTTCCGAGGTTTATAATATAATATTAGTTTTACGACTTTTTGGGAGGTTCCGCCCTTTCGAAGGCGTCAGAAATCGTATTTGAAAAAAAGAAAGAGAATTACAGGTGAAATCGTTCAGAAATTTCTTTCGAAGGTTAATTTCATCTTTCGTCATGACTGGGTCAGAATGTTCTTTCTACAATTCGTCTTTAATAGACCCGTTATTAATAAGATACTCATTCGGAAGTTACTTTTGTTCATTGAATAGGGAGTTCAATAAGCATCGTAACAGTCTCTACACTGACAATTTTGATTTGCGTTTTCGCTGAGCGTTAACTGTACAACTCACCAATACAATATTGTATAGGTAAGAGTTTTATCGCAAATCTCACGTCGTGTCATTCACTACTCTCGTCACGCGCACAACTAAATTTCCCACGTTGTCGGCTTGCTCTCATGATGGCCTCATTTGTTCCGACTGTTTCCTATTAGTATTGGGTTCCCCTGTAATTTCCTCCCCCAACTTCCGCACTACAGCGCCAGCTGCAGGCGCCAAACAGAAGGTGTGTATAACAACCACAAAGTACTTCAAGAACCGGCAAATGTCGGTCAACCCACAAATTGTGCGAATTTTCCCAAATTATCACCTGGGAAAGTTGAAAGTAACTAGCGATCTTTCTTTGGATGGACACGCGGTTGAATTTCATTCACAGACTGAAAAGTTAGGACTGCTGTACGTGACAGCGATAAAGAATTGCTGAAACTTGGCAAAGTCACCCACTGGCAGAAACTCTTCCTCAAACACGTTTTTATGCTGTCACAATGTCAGCAACACCGCCATTGAAGCTATTTTTGTGAGGAAATGCATTTCTCTCTTGTAGTTTTCTTTCCGCCAAGCAAAGGCTTCCTTATATTAGAGTACATTTGAGTGATCCTTTTGTGTAAGTTTGTAAACAAAGCTAAGAAATCTCCTTATATTGTTTTACCGGATGAACTCTTTAAAGCTGTTTTCGCTTATGATTTGTTTTTTTAAAAAAATGAAATGCTTTTCAAGTACAAGTTACAGAATTTGGTTTACAGGCCTGGACGAAGAAAACAAAAAATAATGATTTGTGAAAGGATTTATAAAATGCCGTTCTAAAGTTTTGGGCATAGTTATTCGAGGGAATAACTCGAATAACTATGTTTTGGGTTATATAAAATCTATGGTTGCACGTGATACACGTGCCGGTAAAGTCTAGAGGAGGCTGGTAAAAATGGAAAGGTAATGTTCGCTTTATGTATGGTACGAAGAAGCTACAAATAAATTGAATTAAACTAAAAACTGATGTTAAGGGCAAGAAACCAAACAAACATTACACAAAAAATGCCCGATATTTGGATTGCAAAACAAAACCTGTGGGGCCCTGTGGCCGAAAGATAACAAACTTAATTTTCTTTTTTTAGTGTCATGTGTCTGATATATGACTCATTTATCGACGCCATTAACAATCCGAGTCACGCGAGGTGATGAAAGGCTATTATTAATCATCTATAATAAATCATAATAAATATAGCTTTGACCAAGCATGAGGTCAAGATGACTTGATATTGATTCGTTCGTTTTTTTGTATGTTTATGGATCGAGACAGAGTTCAGGTCCATAAAATCACAAAAAAAGAACGAGGCCAATATCCAACTATCTTGACCGAACAAGTTTGGTCAATAAAGCATTTTTAATATTGAAACTTTTCTCGCGGTACACAGCGGGTAGTTCCGAGCGGGCAAGACGACGCCATCTTGCCCGCTTGAGTAGCCAATCACAACTGAAGATTTTTTCATCCTGCCTGCTCACGGAGCTGTAAATGAGTAATAAATAAACTAGTTGAGGGTAGCACATAACATTCATACGACTGACAAACCCGTGCCCCTCGAATTCCAGATAGAATTGGAATTTAGAAATGTTCATTTTTGTGGAGGGAGGAAAACCGGAGTATCCGGAGAAAAATCCGCCGAAACTACCTGGTGTCATAAGTGGGTTGAGTTTGTTGTTCCAGGATTTGAACCCGGGAGACATTGGTGGGAGGCGAGCGCGATCACCACTGCACCACACCTGCTCCCCTGCTAGCCATATAATATTTATTAATCCAGTGAGAACCTACTTTGACGATTGACCGTCAAAATTACCTTAAAAATCATCGGCTGCAGAACGCCTGAACGGGGTAGGCATCTGAAAACGTGAAATTTGACTTCTGGCTGGATCAGAAACCGCGGTGGTCAGGACCCTGTTACATTACAAGTACTTAGGTCCACTTATTTCTCGAACAAAACAAGCAGGAATGTGAGAAATACTTTGAATTAGGCAATCTAGCGTAATTTCAATTTGGTTCAAAATTGTAATTATTACGTTCTTGTTTTGACGTCACAGCCTGATTAGTCCCAGGTCCTGACCCCCGCGGTTTCTGACCAAGCTGAAAGTGGAGCCCTCCCCGAAAGATCGACACGCGACACTGTCCTCTTGGTTGAATTATAAACTTTGTTTGCTATAAAATTCGCCAGAAGCGTTTACTCTATTATTCATTTGACTTTACAAATATCTTGAAGTTCTTCTCAGTTCTTGTATCTTCATTGTGCTTATCTTTCCTTCTTTTTTCTTTTTTTTTTTCGATTACACTACCCTTTATTTGCCCGTTCCTCCTTGCTGTCTTGCAAAATCTTAGAATAATCATCTATCTTTGTGTACCTTATTACAGGAAATTTTCTCGCGTTTATTTATTTCGTGATCTCGAGGTGCATATATTTCGCGAACTTAAATTCCACGATGTTGCGAAAATTTAGTATCTTGAATCACTTAAACTTCACGTTTTTTTGCGTGTCACGCAATTTATTTCCATGGCAATGTTACCTTAACATGTCCTTGAATTTAGTAAACCGATTTTATCAAAGATACAATAACGTCAAAATTAGTAAAAAACGCAACACTAACGAAGCAGTTCGCACAATGTCCTCAAGCAGTTCATGCTTGCACGTGACTTATCGTTCAGGTCAAGACTAAAATATGATTTTGCAAATGTTTCAGGGGAAATAAACTCGCTTTTTCTTGATTATTGACATAACGTGAGTCACTGAATCTTCGTTTCATGTTATGCTCGCGACACTTATTGCTCGCGCCATTTTAATTTCTTTTAATAAAAATCGCGAGGTTCTAGTTATAAGTCCCCTCGAATATAACCCTCTCTATTTACAAGCCCATCTAAAACCCCTTATAAACAGCCGCTTACGGTAAATTCCATGTTGCCGTGCGTCTGTTCACTGATAGATCACAGAGATGACGTCGAAATGTGGTAAGAACAAAAACGTGACACACGGAGCGATAGCCGAGTCTGTCATTGATGTTCTTACCACATTTGGACGTCTTCTGTGGTCTATCGCTGAACAGACACACGGCAGCATGGAATCTATTCGTTTTAGTAAGGAGCCCATGGGCCAACAGAAAAGAATTTTAATGACGTCATCTGTGCGTCTGTCCTCCTGTAGATCATAAGTACGAACCAATCAAAATGCGAGGATAATTTGACGTATTATATAAAAGATGATAAACTCTTTGAAGACGAAAATTCATTCGCTGGGAACGCCCCAGCCAATTGAAGAAGCGGTATTTTCTATTCATTGCCAGTGGAAAGTCGCGAGGCAGCTCGGCGCCTCATTCACATTTCAGTGGAAATGATCCCATGTTGGTGATTAACAAAACAGTACTACGTTATCTAAACCCGCACATACTAGATAAGCCTAAAACACTAAGAAAATATTAAGGACATTATCAATTTTTCCGAAACACAGGGAGAAAGTTAAAAAAAAAGAATCTGCCACGTTTTTCCGGCGTTTTTAAATTTGATTTCATTAACTCATAACTCATAACTCCTTAAGAAGATTGAGTGCAATGCTGAGTTAAATATTTGCTGTGTCTTTCCTCGGCCACCTATTGCCGTGACCGCTTCGAAGCATTGGGAGAGGGCCTGGTAGGGGTGGGTTACGATTGGACTTGGCGTGTACCCCATCTTGTTCACATGTTGCTTTGCACTCTACAAAGTCGCATGCGTGACAGTAATTTCAGTTCAGCTCGGTGCGAAGACGTGGTTTGATTCCTCCCTCCTTCTCCCCTAACCCAGTCCTCGTTTATTCAAAATTCTACAGTTAAAATAAAATTGGCCATTTTGGCGTTTGTGGTGCCCTCACCTTTACTGGGCCACATAATCAATCAAAGAATACCTATGGTCAAACTCGTGGAATAATTAACAGTTAGCGATCCTAAAAATTAGTTTGGTTTATTAG
>OMLO01000380.1_pt1 | contig 28163 bp, 30 predicted proteins | sample 1674811 | NCBI WGS metagenome assembly OMLO01 (sample SAMN06265003, study PRJEB25207) | coral metagenome | isolation source: Coral host | place: Mexico:La Bocana,Puerto Morelos, Mexico | collected 2008-11-13
TGATTTAGTTAGTTAGTTGGTTAGTTGGTTAGTTAGTTAGTTAGTTAGTTAGTTAGTTAGTTAGTTAGTTCTATCAGTTAGTTGTTTGGCTAGCTACCAACTTAGTCAGTTTGGTAGTGGGTTTGCTAGTTGGTCCGATGATAGTTGGTATGTTTGGTTTCGTTACTTTGTTTGGTTTGTCTTGTTTCGTTTTTTTTGTATGTTCTTTGTTGTTTTTTTTGTTTGTTTGTTTGTTTGTTTGTTTGGCTGGTTGTTTACGTGCCATCTTTTTTGAAGAATCACCCAGCGGTGTGCATGGTGAGATGTATGTGTGCTTGTGTGTGTCATCATGGGGTCCTCTCAATGTGTTTTTGTTTGGTTTGGATTCGGAAAATTTATGTTTTTTTTCAAACCTCGATAAACTAGCATGATAATGATAATGACAACAATAATATTTTTTTGTTTCAGATGTTGGATCTTTCTGTTTTGTTTGACCAGCTAACTTCCAGTAAACTATGTGCTTTACTGTCTGATGTTTTTTTTCTTGGAGTGTGTTTCTTTTGGACTCTTGTTTGTTGGTTGGTTAGTTGGTTGGTTGCGTACATGCTTGTTTGGGTCATATCTGTTTAGCGAGACAATGGAAGTTTATTTGATATTTGATATTTGCTTGGTTGGCTTATGTTTCTCTGTTCTTCCTTTATCGGTTGTTTGTATGTTGTTGTTTGGTTTTATCCTGACTGATGGTGTTTGTTGTATTTGTTTCGTTTTGGTTTTAATCTTATGGACGTCATGCCATGAGGCTTTTGTGTGTTGTGGTGTCTTATGTTTATGATTTGCTTGATGGTTTGTTGGCTGGTTTGTTTTTTGTTGTTTCGTTTTATTTTTGTTTGTTTGTTTGTTTGGTTGTGTGTGTGTTTGTGTGTTTGTACATATGTGTGTTTGTGTGTAAGTGTAATTGTATCTGTATGGTTTGTGTTTGCAAATTTCTGTCTCCTTGCCTATGTGTATGTTTGTTTGCTTACATGTTGCCAGATCGTTTGGGTGATTATGTGTTTTAGTCCGAATGCCCATTTGCATTTCCATCATGTTTTCTTGCTCCCTTGTTGAGTCTTTTGATTCATCCGTGACATTCAATGCCATATTCTTGAATCACACTGTTCACACTTCGCATATTCAAAATGTGTAACAATGGTGTGCTCCAAGGCAGTGTTGTTCAAGGTCAAGCCTTCAGTTCCAGCAATCAGTCGGTGGACGACTTGCGGGTCAGCGGCTCGTTATTTTCTGCTACTCGGGCATGCATCGACGTATGTTTTTTTTTCTGAATGCTGGGAGACTGGGACTCAAAGTATTCAAACACTAGTCACATAGTCACAACATATATTTCAGCAAAATCCAATCAAAAGATGTATGATGCATTGTGTAATTGCTTTTCTTTACTAAACACTAGAATTCTCAAATTCTCAAAGCAAAAAAATGTGACCACCATTTCTTTCTGCTCATTGTCATATGCATAATCAATGGTTGAGATGAGATTTAATTTAACAGTGGTCATAAGTCATAATCATGTGAACCATCAAGTTGGTTAAGTTCATTCGTTCCAAACAACTTCAGCCTTCAGACAATCATTATGTCACTACATTAGGAAACACACATCAACTTAACTAGACTCTAGGCATTGATGTTTCATTACGTCATGATTTGCAGTGTGTAATTGTAATCAATGATATATATCTGAATCAAACATATTGTCAACATATTTAGTCTCAATTATGTGTTTGTTCCCACCTTCAACAAGCTGACCTGGCTACAGGTGCACTGCACCATGTAGGAACTAGAACTAATTCAACTTTTGCAACATTGATGTAGTAACAGTATATTCTAGGCTGTACATTTGTGATCTAATTCAATAATAAGGTCTATATTACTTTCAACTTTCAACTATATCAGTTACATTCCCATGATCCGCATCCTTATGTGGCTCCAGTTCATCTGTGGCACTGGCTGTTGTGTGTTTCACGATCTCAGTTCGCCATGTCTTGTCTCTCATCTGTGGCACCACCTGAACCCTACCATGAGAACAAGTTTCATTTGCTGACGGATGATGACAAACTTCAGACACTTAGGGATTCAGTTCTATCCCTGAGAAGTTGCGTGGCAACAATGGGTCTGCAAGTAGACTTGGGTCGACAGCACAATTGGTTCAGTCCATTGACAATGGAAAGTTTCATATGGGATAATGCAACCAACGATGACAAGATCAGTATGGTGAAAGAGGGTGTGTTGGCCCTTCACAGGGATATATCTGTGGTTGCACATCATACATCGCAGCTGACAATGACACTTCCTGACTTGAGTGTTTTGGAGAGTTCCGAACCGAATGTAGGCTCGAATGAAGGCTCGAATGAAGGGTCGGATGAACCTCCTCGTAAGAGACCCGCAAGGACACTCTGAATGTCAGTGGCTTTCGATGTTAGTTTTTCTCAGTTTCACCTTTGCATTGGTTTCACCGTTTCACCTGTTCGAATTCACGCACCAGAGTTGCGCATGAACATGGGTTCTGGCAGGCATTCGATGGTCATGCAAGTTAAATTTCTAGTTATATAGTTTCATTTCAATTAAGTCTTATCAAAGTCATGGGATGCATTTTGCTTTGTTTTGAAAACACTTTTGGATGTCTAAGAGTCCAAAAAACATTTTGGATATCATCAATTCAAGTTGTTTCATCCATTCTTGACTGTTGAGTCAATACATGGGAATTGTACTGTTATGGTTAGTCTTTGAGCCATTTTTGTTTGCTGTGTCATTTGTCATTTGGCTTGACGTATGAATATCTTTTGGTGGTTACCTGAAGCTGTAATCAAATCAATTAAATTAAATTATATGAATTGAATTAAATGATCATGTATCATGCTTGATGGGGAATATGTCTATCTATCCACCACATTAATTGTTTGTTTCCATCCCGCTACTTGAGGCTTGTGACTGGTTACCACAACATCTTGCTGCGGGCTTTCTGTGGTATGCATGATGCTGGGCATGCTCCGATGGTCACGGGTGATGAGATGGCTGAAGAACTGTCTTTGGTGCATTTGGTTGACGGTCTTGAGTCCGTCGCTGATCCAGGAGAAGATATGTATAGGAAAGCCCTACGTATCAAGTCAACAAAAACATATGAATGGCTTCTTTGTGAGGCAACTACATATCATCTTTTGATATGCACACTTACCAACCAAGCATTGGAACGTATTATGTTTACATTCATGCAGTGGCAGCGTGATGACACCTGGTTGATACCAAACAAATCTCCAGTGGTGGTAATGAGCAATCCATCTACCAGTCCCGCTTCCAGTGCGATCAATGCTCTATTTGGATTGATGAATCTGGGGCATTGCAATGATGGTTGTTTTCCACTTCCCGCAATTCTTCAAGGCGAGAGTCAATTATTTAGATTTAGGTTAGTTAGTATCGGATTATCTGTTTCATCATTTCATCAGTTTCAAATTTTCACTTCAAGCTTTCAATGTTCGGTGTAAGTTCCAATCAACCATGACGTCAACTTTTCGAGTTTCTAAATTTCTAATTCTAAATCAGTACTAATTTAATCAAACAATAACTATAGTACTCTTGTAAATTGTAAACTATTTTGTTTTCAATAGCTTCATATCTAACATATGAAACTAAATGAACTACATTATAATACCGTATACACCACATTAACATGTGGTGTAGTGTTGTATGTATAGTAAAGAAGAATGATATATCAGTAAGCTACACTACGATATGAACTTTATACTACATTACATGCTAGCAGTCAGGTTTTTGATAAAGTGTGAAGTTCAATGATCAAGTGAAATTATGTTTTTTTTTCGATTAGACTTTGCAATATTGCAACACTATTTCAATCAACATTTCGACTTCAACTTCAACCTTAGTGTTTTGTCTTCTTCATGGGAGGTCTTCCTGGTTCTCCACCACAAGATTTCATTCCACATTTATTTTGGTCTTGCGTGATTACCACTGGTCATGTCTGGAGACGATTGATTCGGCCATACCGTATGCCACCTCTTTGCCTTGCCAGACTAGTGGATGTCAATACATCCGCTGCTGGCAAACGACAACTGGCCGACTGGGTGATGAACCTACCTGAATGTTGTCAATGCGAGGAATTTTTGAAACCTCTCAGAACCATAGTTCATTCAAGTCACGACCTTCTCAGTGCGGAAGGATACGAATGTTTGGTTGCTGCGTTCCAGACAAAGAATGTGAACATTGAGGTTGAAAATAATTTTGCAAGAGCTAATGCAATGCAAACAGCCAACAATGGACATACCACAAAGTCTGAAACATTGTTTGCGAAACATGTGCTTGCAGAGATGAAGACTGTTCATCGCACATGTATCAAACATCAGGATCATTCTCAGGAACCGGTTGTTTTCGACAATCCTCCAGTTGCCAATGGTCTAGCGGATGGCATTGAAAGTAGCTTAGTGAAACCTTATTATCATGAATCATGAATTCTAAAATCATATGTTTTGTTTTGAAATGAGTATCTAGAATCTAAAATCTACAATTCATGTAAATAAGTTTCTCAAAACAACCCCATACACTTAAAACTATGTTGATTCGTTGTATTCATGACGTATGCAATGTTGTTCTTTTAATTTAACATCTAAAGTTATAGTTCTTTTTTTTGACTAACACCATAATGACTGCAACTGGTCATCCTCATATGTTATCATGATGCTTAGGTACAGAGAGTGCTCACCCACCAGCCAGAAATGCTCAACCTTCGACAAGAAAGAATGGCTGGTGGATGTTCTACAAGGATGCTTGTCAGACTCAAACAGTACCAATTGGATCGACAAACAAAAGAGACACACAGAAAGCATTTTGGACAGAGTGTTTAGCGAAATGGCGCGATCCAAGCGAAGAGGGAACCATATTGAGACAACATTGGAGATTGAAAGCCTTGCAAGCAAACCGTCAATCGCAACTCAATCTGGTAGAGGTCCCATCGCAGTCAAACCAGCAAATCATACAGCATACAACAAATGATTTGCTGATGGCGAATTTACAAATTTCAGACGGGACAGGTACATTTGGAATTGGTGATTCGACATATCCCTTGTCACTGGACATGTTGACCGAAATTGACAATGGCACTCCTGGATTTGTCAGGTCATATTCAGCTAGATGGAAGAGCCGTACTTCACAACAAGTTGAAGCAACCAAAACATGTGGTCAGACATCAAATCTGTCGTGTTTTCAGTTTTACGGTTTCTGCAAACACCAAATCCGAGATCAAGATCAGTTTGATTTGGTTTGCGCTAATCTAAGACACATTGTTTCAGATCATCGCAAACGGCATCTGGTTGGAAAGAAAAATAGAGGTCCAAATGTACAAATTGCACATCCATTACTTGTTTTTGGGACGAGGTGACTTAGTCTGGGCATTTAGTGTAACTATATTTTCTATATGTTTGCATTTAGATTCAGATTCTTGAGTCAATTTGGGCATAATATCGTTTTTTTTTGTTTGGTGTATGATGTTACAAAAAACAAAAAACAATAGTTTGAGTTTTACTACATGACCTAGGTCTGCTGGTGCTGTCAATATTGGTGAAGCTTGGCTTATGTGCGCCTGGTCCTTTTCACCCTACACTGCAGACTGGTGGGGCTGCTCTGTGGTATCTCAAGGTAGTATTGATGTCAGATTATCTTTGGATTGGATCACGAGCGGGGAGTCTGTCCGTAGGCCAAAGATTCATACTCAATATGAGCTTGCCAGACGAATTTGCAGATACCTAGACACTGATGATAAACATGAACTGGCATCACCATCTTACACAGCTGCTTGATCGTGTTTATAGTGTGTTCTGTGTTTTGTTTTGTATGTGTATTTGTGTTCGTGTATGTGTGACAGTAATGCATACCGATGTGTTTCACAAATGTTCTACTGTAACCACTATGTTCTGTTCAGTTTTATGTGTTTTGGATTCTGAATTTTACATTCTAGATTCTAGATTCTAGATTCATGTCAATTATGTTTCCCTAAAAGCCAAAAAAACACATAATGTAACTTAACATATGACACTCTGTAGTATCCTTACTGTGTTGGTTGTTCTTGTTCTTCCCCCCCAACCAAGGTTGTTGCACTCAATGTCCTTACAGCGCATTTGACAGACAATGTGGTTTGGTGGTCTCCTCTTGATGCTGAAAACGCAATAGATACATCTGATGAAGAACAGAATGCTGCTTCAGGGGTCAAAGCTCTATTGAAAGCATGTGGCTATGAGCAAAAAAGTAAACCCAGAACGAAACCAACAACATCTTCAAAAGGAGTCAAAGCAACTGGAAACTTGACCTCATACTATGGTGAGTTTCTGAAATGTTATTTTGAATCCTGGGTGTATCAGTCCTACAGTACAATGTAGATTCGTAGTTTATATTTTGTAACTACATGTGATTTCCGTATTTGGCGACATGCAAGTCATTGTAAAATTTTATACTACTTGCATTCAATTAAATTGTTTGTAGCTGTTTGAATCTTGAATCAGTTGAGTTGAATATAACTAAAACATATGTTTTTTTTATTTAGTTTAATATTCTACAGACAGATATCTTATGTTCCACTAGCATTGTCAAACCATAATCATTGCTGAGGAACGAAACGAAAGAGAAACAGTGAACTACCAGAGGATGCAGGGCTTTTGAATGATGACATTGAGAACACGGAACCGGCAGACTATGATGCAGTCGATGATCCTGATCTGGATCAACACTGGAACAATGCATTGTCCATTGATACTACAGCTGTAGATTAGTGAAATATAATATTGTTTGTGTGACTGTTTGTTTGTCGGTTTGTTTGTTTGGTTGCTGCTGTGGTTGCTTGTTTGTTTGGTTGTATGGTTGTTATGATTTGCGTTTGTTTTGTTTTGTTTCGTTTTGTTTTGTTTTGTTGTGTATTGTTTTGTTTTGTTTTGTTTTGTTTCGTTTTGTTTTGGTTAGTTAGTTAGTTACTTTGTTTGTTTGTTTGTTTGTTTGTTTGTTCGCCAGTTAGTTGCCTGGATAGTTTTGTTTGTTTGTTTTAGTTTAGTTTAGTTGTTTGTTTGTTTGCTTGCTTTGCTCATTTGTGTGCAATAGGGTTCGTTGTTAGTTAGTTTGTTTGTTTGTTAGTTGGTTAGTGATAACTGACAGAATTATGATATGTTTAAGTTTAAGTTATACTTCTCACTTACAATTACATCTTTAATTTTGATTTCACTGAGTAGTCTTTCTTGTGATATAGGTATGTGCAAGGGGTGGTTGGTTGCAAATTGTCATCAAACTAAGGATGTTGGAACACCAGTGGCAATTTCAACAGAACCTTCCAAGGGCTCCAATCCCAGTGCATCATCCAGTTCATCCCAGCCACCCAGACCCGCCACTGTAGCCACTGAAACGGGCATTCAACTGCTTGACATTGATGGAAATGTTGAAGTCACCCAAGATGCCAAAGGTTATGTGTACATTCCCAGCAAGAATGCTCCTATAGGCATAACCTGTGGTTTGGTGACATAGTGTGGATTGTTGGTAACTGGCAACAGTGGATTTTCAATATCAACTTGAAATCACTATTGTTTTTGGAATATGGTTGAACGGAAAGACTTGAAACATGAATATGTTATGATTGCTTGGTACTAGGTACAGATACAGGAGTCTTCTCGCATACGATATTTTTTTCAAACAAAAAAAACACGTGCAGGCAGAACAACATCGTTCAAGCAGAACACACCGGGCCATTCTGTGAGTTTTGGCTGCTACATGCATAAAGGATGCAAGTGCATCAAGCTTCTGAAGAAATTGCCAGATGGATATCAGGCATCTTGGCTGTCTCTTATTTAGCTTGCAACTTATGGCCTATGAATCTCAACTTTAGTTCTACATTCAACATTTGTTTGTATATTGTAAAGATTAATATTAGATATATAATATCTACTTTATGATGATTATGACTTATGACTTATGACTGATATCAAAGCAAATCATGTTGTATTTTAGGTCGTAACTGTATTTCACTGTTCATCAAATTCTATTATAGTTGAACTGCTCATAATTAACTGGTTATTTGTTAGTTGAATTGAGTTGTCTGAACATCATTCGACAATTCTGTCTTATTTCAATTGGTCTTTACTATAATTATGCATTCCCTGAGGCACGTTCGATGAGGTGGATGCTCGCTGGTTTGGAGATTCAAGATTATAGAGATGGTGCTGCAGCACACAAGTCCAGGTTTCTGAAAAACATTACATATTATTTTTTTTGATTTGTTTGCTTCTGAAATACATTATATTACATGTATGTTTTTTTTGTTTGTTTTGGTGGCTCCATATTTATGCTATCGACTTTTCTTGAACTCAAAAGAACTTATTTGAAATCACTTCAACTACCCAAGTGAGAAAATCACAAGTTATATATCATTATTCGTTCACACATTCAAGATATGTTTACCACCAAGCAGCCTTGACCAGCTCCTTTGTGATCTTAGGTTTGATGATATGGTAATGCTCAATCCAATTTGATCCTGACTGCATGTGGTGGCGATGAGAGTAGTCATTCGAAATCATCTAGCCCAATGCCTGCTTCGAAACTTATATCATCCGATTTCTTGATTTTTTCAACTTTAAAATAAACACTTTGGTCATTCAGCTATATCATATTCAGTAATGAAATATGTTGTTCACATCAGATGACGTTGTTTTACCTTTAGTTATGTGTATGCATCTTGATTCCATCTATAAGTCGCATCTACCCCAAATGTGAAATCAGCTTTGACTAATAAGTATTTTGGTTTTGCAAAATTATTTAGTCAAGAGTCAACATGTAAGTTGTGCACGCACACACACTCACCAGACTGCACAGGTACATTACCTAGCCTTACATATACATTGCACACACTGTACCTGTACATTACATACACATTGTACATGTACATTGCACACACTGTACATGTGCACTGCACACACTGTACATGTGCACTGCACACACCGTACGTGTACATTGCACACACCGTACGTGCACACTGCACGCACATACTGCACACATGGACTGCACATGGTTGATTGCTATGAAAATATTGTTTTGATAGCAAATCTTGCTATCAAACTACTGTTTTCATAGCAATGTATATGATACATTGCTATGAAAATACTATTTTGATAGCATATGAAAATCAAACGTGTGCAGTCCATGTGTGCAGTATGTGCGTGCAGTGTGCGCGTACGGTGTGTGCAGTGTGCACGTACGGTGTGTGCAGTGTGCACGTACGGTGTGTGCAATGTACATGTACGGTGTGCACAGTGCACATGTGCAGTGTGTGCAATGTGCAGTTTACACATATGGTATGTGTAGTGTACATGTGCGGTGTGTTGGTACTGTACATGCATGGTGTGTGCAGTGTATTGTGTGTATGTAGATGACTCAGATAACATATACCTATTTGGGACATTGCACTTAGTGACTAACTGATGTCTTTTCGATTGATTGCTTCATTATGATTTTTTTTATTTTCAATTTTCAATCATTAGTTTTTTAACTGTAACTATATCAGACATTCAGGAATTATTGTTTGGCTTGAACTTACAAAATGACTTTGAATTTGAAAGCAATGTGGGCTAGATGAAACCAAAGCTAGTTGGAGGTCCTTCGGTGTCTACAAAAGACACACAATTCATAATGCAATAGATCCAATGGGAAAGTGAAAATATTTGTTGCTAAGCTGACCGAACTGTCACTAGGACCTGAACTACTCATACTATGAATTGAATTATAATTAGATTAGCTGAAAAAAATCAAGTTAACAATATTGAACTTCGCATTGCTGTTGTGATTTTGAATCAGATATGAAAAGATTTACGTATGACCAGTTGATTGTTGTGATTGAGACATTGCCATTTGGCTTTCTAAGTGAGTGAGAACGTTCAAACAGGGTGGTTGCCCATGTCCGTGAGAGGGTCAGATGTGAGTAGAGGTGATACTGGTGGCAGTAGTGCTGCCAAAAAGTGTAGATACTGTGGATGTTGGAGTACAAGTCCATGTCCTTGGCCAGTATTGGGTACACTTCTACATGCTTGGGACCCACACCTACCCTGGGCAAGAGGGAAACCTTCAAAGGTTATAGGTGACAAGTGCAAACTTTGCCAGATTGTAGCTTTGCCAAAATTGGGTATTGTTTTTTTTTTCTACTCGATCGGTCAGTAGTTAGTAATCATAGAGTTGTACATAATGATTTAATAATTTTTGATTTACTTGAACTAGTTTGTAAATTTTTAAATATAAGATAGGCTGGATAGCAGGGCTGGATAGTAGGTATCATGGACATCTGTTGCCGGTGATTCTGATATAAGGTCTGGGAGCAAGGAGGCTTTTGCTCGGATTTCAAGGGCAGAGAAGACAACTTCCAGCGACAAGTGGCATCCAATCCCAGTACTTTGCATGAATTCCTCGAATCTTGGCATATTCATTGAACTTGAAACTGAAACTAAACTGAAACTGAAACAATCGGATCAATTGAATCAAATTGAATCAATCCAATTTTATTATTCCTTAATTAATTAATTGTTGTTGTGTGTCGAAGTGAAACCACTGATTGAACTAGCTTGATGTTTCAATAAACTTAGGCGGTGCGTGGCAAACTCATCAAACTGAAGCAGGACAACCCGAGTGCTCGCTTCAAGTTGGAGTCACGGAACGTTACACGTGAGACAGTTACCACTGCTAGTGTGGGACAGTCCGGATTGGAGCAGCCGGAGGAGTACTTCGTCTGCTTAGAGCAGTATGAGAAATGGCGAGGTAAGCCTGACCCAAACGATGTTGTGTTTGAGGAAGTGGTGCCCGGATCTGGAGTGCTACAAGCCGGAGTTTCTTGATTCAAGATTCAAGACTAAGACTCAAGACTCAAGACTCAAGACATTTAATTTTATTTTATTTAGTGCGAAGTTTTGCTTTTGTTCTTTAGAAGCTGCTATATCTTCATTAAGTACATTGCACACCAAGGTCAATGTGCGAACCGGCCCTGAGGGCTGGTTCAAACGCATAAACAAAAACTTCAAATCCGTAGCACGTACCGCAGAACTCAACGATGGTATTGAAATTGATCCTTCTCGGGACGTCGTCTCAAAGATGTACAACGCTGCAAGAGACACGGTGCTTGCCCGTAAGGCACCTGGATTCTGAAGTTTGTACTTTTTTATTTTTTATTGACTTTGATATGAGTACATTGAATAAAACAAAACAAACAAAATAGCAAATCTTTTCGTATGATTATTGAAATAATCTATTGTACAGCTGACAACCAATTTTGTGTTTAGAATCGATTTGATTAATACAAAATGATGGGTGCATCTATATTTCACCGAATTTCACCATATCATATTTTGAAAACACCTATGATCCAACTTATGATTTGATCTATGATTGCGTGATACAATTATCTTTTTAATTTAATTTAATTTAATCAATCAATAGCCTCATACTTTCGACTTGCAACAGTCTCACTGGACAGAGGCTGCAAGTGTTGCTGTGGAGTTGCCAATGTTTGGTAAGTTTGGTCCTGACAACATGCAACGATCATTGCCTTCAGCGCCATCGCAAGAAGTCGGTGCGACACCACAGGCTGATCAAGGACACTGGGAAACCGGGAAATTGGTAAATATAATTGTTAACTTCACACATAAGTTAATCACGCATAATCAACTATTTCAGATATGTCCGTTTGTTTGCTTTTGAACTTTCGATGCTGATTGTTTTGTAATTTTTTGAGATATAGGAGATCTTATACATGATACCTCCATCCACTTGATTGCATAAACACAGGAGGCGTGCCCAATCATGATACCAATGCCGAACAAGAAGAATCCGATGACGACGATGTCACTGATGCAGGTTTGCATTCAATCCTCAAGGCTTATGCTCCTGCTGATGGCAAGAAGCCTGGGAAGACTCCTGCTACTATCACCACGGAGATTCCAGTCAGGGCTCAGCCCAAAGCCAAGACATCAGCAAAGGCGAAAGCATCATCTTCAATCAAGAACAAGGCTCCAAATGGAGGTGAATCAGGAACAGCAGTGAAGAGACAGAAGATCGACATCGGATCTACTGGACAGAATGGCAAGGTCTCAAAGGGTGCGAATGGTGGTGGTTTGGGCATCTTGTCTTTGGAAACGGATGAAGTTCCCATTGGCAGCGATGACAATATTTCAGCTGCTGACAAAGCCATCATTGACAGCTTCCAGGAACAGATTGAATCTCTCAAAACGATCAATCCACCCTTGGCAGACGCTGCCTACAAAGCCAATTTGACGGAGCAGCTCACCAAGGCAAACTCGATCAGTGCAGATCTCAAGAAGAAGCAACGAAGTGCTCAACGCCGTGCTGGGAAGGAACACGATCCCCTATGTCAGGGGCTTGAGCGAATTGCTTCGACCGTAACCACTTTGCAGCATCTTATCAAGTGTTACTAAACCTGAAATTATTGTGTTTTCAATTAGTGTTCTTTGTGTATTTGTTGTCCTCCTAACAGGCTAGCTGCTGAACCAGGTTTTTATTTTGCGACCTTTGTGTGTACTACTTAACTCTGTGTATAGTATAGTATAGTATAGTATTGAGTATTGATTGAAGTTGAGTTGAAGTTGTAATGTAATTCTTACTTCTTTAAGTTTAAATTTAAAACTTAAAACACAAATATTCACTATTTAGCACTTGGATGGTCATTGGTCTGAGTCATGGGTCATGAGAAGTGAATATCTCATGCCATATCATCCTGTGTAGCTGAGGTTTGATCGGTACTGCACAGCTTGATCCAAGTGATTCATTGCTCTCTTTTGTGGACAAGGCCAGGGATGAAGGGTGTATCTTCAACGGTTCGATCATGAGAAGAGCGTTGAAAGCCTTGATCAATGAGGATTTTGCTCATTCTTCTTGGGATCGTATGGTCACGCAGACAAAGGCTACTATCAATGACCGCTTCATATGTGATTCTGACGGCATCACCGCAGATGGTTACTATGCGATTCTTTGCAGTCAAATCACGCAGAAGCTCTTGCGAACAGCAAGTCAGAAATTCAAGCCGAAGGAGACAACCTGCTGAATATACCACTAGAGTCACTAGAACCACAAAGATGATTAAATAATATTTAATACTTAGATAATGAAAATAATATAATAAGATAAATATATTTTACGTTACATAACATAATGGTTACATCTATGATGATGATGATGATGATGATGATGACGATGAGACGATATCATGATGTTTTGTTAATCTCAAAATCTAAGGTTTCATATTGATTTGCAATTATTTTTGTTATTGTTATGTTCCGTACAAATCTGAAAAATATGAGCAACATATTCACACACTTAATCATGCAACTTGGAGTGAACTGAACATTGCAGGAGTCTGCGTTTGCAATGGTCAACAAGCATGCGTTGGAGGGAACACTGGCATTTGTGTCGGCTCTGGCATCTTCAGAGAGCCTTCCCACTGAGATGAAGACTGATGTGGGGCATATTCAACGGTTGTTGATGGCTGACACCGATCAATGTTCCATTGAATTTGTGGAGGATTCGCTAACAATTCTTGAGCGACTGCGGAAGTCGGCAGAGCAGAAACTCACCTGAATTGAGAAATTGAGAATTGAGACTCTAAATTCTATAGTAAGGTGTATTGTTTGTTTTTTTCCACCAAGTTAAGCAAAACCTGTAATGATAATGATAACGTATAGTATCATTGATATGTTAATTATGTGTTGACTCATCATATCATTCAAGTATGTTGCATACCTTTGGATCAATTATTGTTACTGTTTTAGGGTTTGTGAATGATTCAAACAAACACTGACCATAGGAACAGCGCGTTATCTCTCAGCCACAGCCTTGTTGTCACTACCATTGGCACTCGCATCCTTACAGATGTCCAATCAACATTGAACTTGCGAAAGCAGACTACCGGTGCACTTGAAACCGACTTGACCTACATCTTGCAAAACTGCAACAAAGTTGGCACTCAAGACCAGCTTGTTGACATGTACCTCGCCGAAACCTAAGTAGCAATCATATTCGAATCTAGAATCTAGAAAGGAGAACAACAAATACTATCATTGTCATTGTCATTGACACTTATTAATGCAAGTTGCAATCATTCAGTTTATTTCAGAGTTCAGATCCAATTCTCAGTTTGTTTGGATGCTAGTTGTAGTAAGTTGACTGCGTAAACCGTAAAACTTATAACTTATAATCTTATAATTTACATCGTGCAAACCCATATATACAGATAGAATTGAATTGAAAAGAATAATCGTATATGTTTGGGGTTACCAAGGGCTACTCGCTTGCTGTCGGTCTATGATGGATGGAGCAAAGTGGAGCACAAAAAACTTGCCAAAGAAGCGGTTCAGTCGAAGCAGCAATTGATCCACTCGGCATCAGTCATGGTCATTGGAGCACACTGGAAATGTGAGGCATCGGATATCTCACATTGTGTTTCTATAGAGCATGTTTCTAGATTCTAGAGTCTAGAGTCTAGAGCATAATTACTTGTTTTCTAGAATTAAGACTCAATACTGTGCAAGCTTGAAATTTCAGTCCCTGAAGGTACAGCCATGGATTGGACAGGCATCAACGAGCTTGAAGTCATTGCAATGTTTCGACATGCCTGATGTTCAGGGATGGCCATCATATCAAAAGCTGGTGACCCTTGATATCTTCAAACCTGAGAAGGGTTTCTGGGAAACCATTTCTAAGTTATCCAATGCATTGACTCAGATGAAGATTGGCAAACCGGAAGAGGTTCACACCATCCATCGGGTGCGAGAGACTGCTGTGAATTCATTGAACACGCTGCAGGTTGGATTGGGTTTTGTTTATTTTTTGTTAATCTGATCACTTGACATTGAAACCTTTTGGAAAGCAATCAACAAGTTCGGAACTACATATCATCACTTTTCATTGCGGCTAATTGGACCATATTATCAAATTCAGTGCAATCAACAATCTGGAAACTGAAATCATCAGAATCAGAACCACTTACATTACAATAATTAATGCTGACACTGACCTTTAGTCTTTAATAATTTAAGAATAATAGCACGAAATGAAATCGTTGGGAAATAGAAATGAATGTAGTGATGGTTGGAGGTTGGTTTGACAATTTTTTTTGTTTCAGGCTCATGTGAGCAACAAGATTCCAGATGAAGCAGTAGACTTGCTGGGAGCATTCAATAAAGCAGTCGCTGAGTTCGTTGTCTTGCTGGATGACATTGACACCATCAAGATCAAACAGGTTTCGCATGGTGGCGCTGTGCACATGAAAGCCGTGATTGATACCATGAAGCTTGTTTGGACGCTTGATGATTCTTCGGTTGGTTCAATTGATCAACGTGCATGTGAGTCACATTGTGAACAAATGAAACTTCATGCAGCATGCTTGCCAGATGAAGAACCAACCAAGCAGTACTACATTCAGCTTGCGGACTATATATCAGCATTGATTCCTGTGCGTTTCCTGCTTCAATCGATTGCCTGATCGGACGGTTAGTTTGGTAATGTATTTGTGGTGGGTTGTTGGGATCTAGTTACTAGTTACTAGTTAGTTGTTTGTTTTCTAAGATCTAGTCTTAGAGTCGTGGCCTTTCTTTTAGTTTATCTGTAATTCAAGTTTGTGTTGTCACATGTGACTCAACTCAACTTAACGGTAAGATTCAATCATGGCTTACATTCCGGGGTTCAGAAACATGAATTTGATATCATTGTAGATTCTAGATTCTAGATTAAAATAAGTAAAATATATAATATATATATATATTTATATTATAGTTATACAGTATATAGTAATATAGTTTTTTAATTACATGTACATGAACATTGCAACTTGAAATTTACATGATACATAGATTGCTAATCATCTAACGGAATTTACAATTCATGATATATTACTCATGATTCGTGATTCATGACTGACCTTTGATTGTTCAAAATCACTGAGGTTTGACGACACTCAATGCAACTCCAGATATGGCGGTATTGGCAGTGCGCTTGGATGCATTATCTGAATTTAGTCTGGATGATATCGCTGTGATCACATCGGGTATACAGAAAATGCATGGTCCAGATTCAGCAGTTGGAACCAATACAATTGCAGAGTTCACAGAGAAGGTGGTCAATGAAGCGACATCTAAGCTGACTTCTTGGGTAACATCACAGGCATGATCAAATCAAAGCCAAAAAAACGTTTTGCATATTGGCATATAATTTCTTATTCTGAAATGTATCCTACTAGTAGATGTTTATTTATATTTGCTTTATACTTTGAAGTTTAGTATATAGTATATAGTAAAGAAGAATCACAATTATATTTTGAATTTTAATGAATATCTGAAATCCAAAATGTAAGACATATTCATGGGTACAGAAATAAGATCTCAAACATAGTAGCAAAACATCACTAATTCGAATATTATTTATGTCTGAAGGCTACATCATGTTTTTTGTATGATTGGTTGCAGACTATAGAATCTATAGACTATAAGCCTAAGCTTTACTATAGATAGATTATACTTTGTTTAATTTGTTCACCGACAGAGGCAGAACAGTTGAAGAACCTGATCACTAAGTGTGATGCACTGGAGTTACCTGATGCTACTTCCATTGACATACCTGAAGCTCGCGATGCACTGCCCAAGCTTGACCAATTTCCTAGTCTCATGAAGTTGCCAGTGGACAGCATGCTTCCATTATGTACTCAATTGGCTGAAATTCTGAAGGCTTTGGATGTACCTTTGGTTTGAAATTAGAAGTTCGTTTGAATTTGAATAATCAAGTGGTTTTGTGGTATTTTTTTTTCATTTGAATGTGAATCAGTTGTGTTATTTAGTGTTAACCCACCAACCGTCAGTCAGTTCAAACTATCAAATCAAATATTAATGATTTTATGTTTCCTTTGTTTCGAATCTTGAACCATGCAATTTGACTCATGCCAGGTTTAGATCCTGAATTTCCCCTAGAATGTTCAATTTGTAAATCTAAATCATAAAACCTCCAGAACCAATGCTTCAGGCAATGCCAACGTCATGGAAGACTCGGAGCCAGGAAACTATGGGTGAGGCAGTGAAAGCTGCATCCGGTCGTCATCACCAACTTCTCTCTTTGCTGACCACACTCGCATTAATTAAGACATTGGGATGCACAAGGTTTCACAAAGCCGTTAAGGATGGAGTGAAGCCACCACCTGCACTAGTACAGAGCCTATCCCGATCATTGCAGGTTGCTAGTGACAATGCACTCACAGTACCGGGTACGTTACAGGCGTTGGTATTGAAATTTGCTACACCTTCCCCTGCTGACCCAAAACGTGACACCAAGGGCAAAGTTTGATTAATTTGATTATGATTCTTATGACTGTTAATTAGATTCTTATTATCTAATCTATTCTGTTTTGTTCTGGGATTCTAGATTTAGAATTTTAGATCATTCGTACCTGTTGCTTTGCTGTCCTTGTTGCGTCAAGCCTTTGAATCGAATAGTTGTGCATTAACGGCCTAGATTGACTTGGGGAGTAGTTCTTCGGCAAGTTATGTACAGCCACTGACATCACAGGGTGTCCTTATCGAGAGTGTCTCTTCAGATATCTCGTATGTTATTTGATTTTGTCAGCCATGCCTCGCTTTTGGGTGCTGCAGGCCTTCATGCTGGCAGTACATCATTTCATAGCTTGGTGTACAAAGCATTGAATCACACACAAGTAGATTAAGTAGTGGTAGATCAGGATCAAGCTGGACTGAAATTGTCCGTCCTGAATATATTCTATGCACCGAACCTGTCAACAAAGGTGCTTATTTCAATTTGCGTGTCTTGGAGCCTTCGATACTTTCAGAACTGAACTTAAGTAACTCAACATAAGACTTGAAACTGAGCAGCTGAGAGAGGTTGAAATCTGAACCTCATACAATTGACATGCTGTCTGGGGTTCAATGCAGGTTGCAAGATTGACGATTCAAAAACTGATGTACAGCTCAATGGTCATTGTATTTTAAATCAAGTGGATGTTGACTGAAACATGCAACTCTCACTCTACAATACATTATCGTTATCATAGAAACGTCAATTGAACAATGCCATTGTGGTGTTATTTGGTTAGTACATCTAACTGCAAATGAAAATGACATTGTAACTGAAACTGTAACTACATACTGTATAGGGTCAATTAGTCAATGACGGTATTTGTTTAAAGTTTAAACTAATTGTGTCACCCCATTGTTTCACCATCATAGCAATGGGAAAGAGAGCCGCCACCATAAATAAAGCCCCACCGGCAGTCAAGCCAGTGAAGGCAAAACCAAAGGCTAAGAAACGTACAGGTCCTGTCAAGGATGATACTCTACCGGACGCCAAACCAGAAGAGGTTGAGGCAAATAAGGCACAGTGGAAGGCTATGCTTGCGAAATTACCATCTGATCCCAAACCAGAACATGCTCCTGAAGAATTGCAATTGGCAGAGGCCTGGAACATGTTCAGACAAGTTTACTACTATTCGGTGCATTATGTTATGTTTTTCTCATGTGTTTTCAGTTTTCATTTTCATAGTACATATCCGTTCACAACTCAGGGATATATCATTGATCCATTAAATCAATTTGAATTTTGAAAATTATGAATCATGAAATCACAAATCATAGATCATGAATCTGAATCATGAACTATAGTTATGATCTGAATGTCATCTGGTTCTCAACAGGCTCCGTCGACGTCAATGTCATCGTCATCTTCGGTTGGGCTGCCTGGAATGCCAGTGGATGAGCCTCCATTGAAAAAATCTAAGTCTTCAGCATTGGAAGAAGCTTTAGAGACACTGATGGATGAAGAAGCTTTAGATACACTGATGGATGAAATGGATAAACCCGATGATGCAAGCTCAGCACTCCCAAAAGATGGTTTGTCAGCATTGCTATCCCAATGTCAAGCCCATTCGCAGTTCCAGACATTTGTGACACATCATATGTCCACCAATGAACTATCACCCGCTGACTGGGAATTTGGTCGCAATCACCCCTATGAAGATGTGGTAGCATTTCATCATTGGTGTACCTCCTCTGGCTTACCATCAGTGGTGGATCTTGATCTACTCCGACAAGCAGATGCTGAGGTGGTGAAACAGATGGTTGATGATGAACCTACAATGAAGTCTCAGGAAAGCAAAGATGACATGGTAAAAGAGTCAGAGGCATGTCAGAAACTCGAACATCAGACCAAGCAAGCAGATACTATAGATGGTACACCACCCCCAACATTAGCCAACACCAACACACATCAACATACATCGCAACCAGCAGCAACAAACATTCAACAACAAGATCAACAAGAACCGCCAAACATAGCTACCGAGAGATCTGCTACGGATCCTGCAGATAAGACAATCAACACACCTGAGCAAACCACTGCAGAAAAACCTGCAAAGACAGAGACAGAAAAAGAAGGTGCACCACTTGCAGAAGCCATGATGATTAGAGTAGAGAATACTACCGATACAGCCTCACACGAAGGAAATGCAAATCCCAAGAAGGGAACTACTACTGCTACAGTTTTGCAAGAAGGAAATGTACAGACAAAAGAAGAAGATACATCACTTACACAAGCCAAGATGACTACAGAGTCTACAAAGGAAGATACTCAAACCGAGGAGGGAACTATTGCTACAGCTTTGCAAGAAGAAACCCCAAAGACAGAAGATGCATCACTTACACCAGCCAAGATGACTACAGAGGAAGATACTCAAGCTAGAGATTGGCAAGAAGAAAATGCAAAGCAAGAAGATGTGCAACATGTGGATGAGACGTTGGCTCCAGAACCAGGTGAGCAACATGTGGATGATACTCATGTGCACCAAGTATGTACAACACTGCCGGTGGTCTTGAATGACCTCATCATTGCATCCAAGAAACATGACCATTTTGCCGAGTTTCTTGCAATGGATTCTTCTAGTACTGGTATCGATGAGTGGGGCACCAATGACGCCAGGGCAGACTTACAACGATACAATGAGTTTCTGATATCAAAGAATTTGCCTCCATGGGATCTTAGCAACTTTCCACTTGACGAGTCTGCTGAGTCTGATGAAGCAGAGGCTGAGATGATTGTTTCAGAAAAAGAAGAGTCTGATGAGTCAGAAGGTGAATCACGAATCAACTTTCAGTACCCCCTTGCACCCACGGCTGACCATCCACAGATCAAGTGTGTTCTGAGGAGTGCTGCGAAGGTTGGGTTTGATGGGTGTTCATTGCAAATCAAAAACTTTATGTGTTTTTCGTTTGAAGTTTGGATGAAACTTTGTTTTGGGTTTGATGACTCAATGAACCAGAATAACAATTAGTAGTTATCACCACTTTGGGTTTTGGTTTGGGAATATGGAGTGCGGGATGTATGTTGTTTCGAATTTTAGTTTATCTAGTCTGGTTACTCTGGTTAGTAAATTAGTTAGATAAACTAAGTCAGCTACATGGTCCAGCTAGTTCAATGCAATTCCAATTTCAAGTTACATATGGTCTTCAATTTCCCGAGTTCCATATAATAATTTCAATGTTCATGATTCATGATTCATGATTTATGATTATGAATTATGAATTATAATTATGATGCATAATTATAAAAGAAATAAAAAGTCACACCCATAGACCCGACTAAACTTACTCACAACTTAAAACAAAAAAAACTATTGCAATTGTGACCCAAACTACCCAGACCCTGACAGATTATGTTGCAAAAGCTGATAAACAGCAAATTGCACGATGTGGAGACATGCCTGAGAGCACTTCCACGGAAGTTGGCCGTTGGCGATTTCTTTACGGGAACTGCCAGTTTCTTCAAGATTGTGGAATCAATGATGCATGCCTTCCGAGCTATTGTTCCCATTCCGAGCGAGGGCATCGAAGTTACTTCTTCATGAAAGGGAGAAAAATACAACTACAACCACACAAATTTTCATGAAATGGTATCATTACCGACACTGGTTATTCCAAATGTTTTTGACCTGTAGTAATGATTCATAGTCATAGCCATCAGTTGTCAGTCAAATCAATTACGTTACGAATTTGAAATTTTGAACTGATGGTGAGTTTTAGTGTTTTCTTTTCTTTTGATTTTTAATTTATATTTGAATCATTGCTGAACCATGACTAGTTTTGATTTGATGCATTACTAGTCGTTCAACTTTTAACTTGTGAACAGGACATATGCTTGTGAATTTCATTTTAACTTTTAACTCTGAACTTTAACTGTAACATCAGGTTCAACACGAATTTATGTGCGAATGGGTGCATTTCAAGCAGAAACACATTCTTGAGTATGTGACCGATACGAATTGCTGCCTCTTTACTGATGCAACTAAAGCATTCGGCGAAGAGAGGGAGTGCATGAGACATCAAGGATGCTGCGAACCCTGTCACATTGAATCAACAACGTGTTGTAATTGGTGATGCGTTGTGTTCTAGTCAGTCAAATGAGTCAAATCAGTTGTTGTCAGGGTCATAGTGACATCAAGTCTGTTCCTATAGCTTATTGTAAATTGTAGAGTCAACAAAGTCGATAGTAGTATATACTATAGTAGTATATAGTATAGAGTATAGAGTAGTATAAAGTATAGTCGCAGTCTATAGTAGTAGCAATAGTGGTTTGTAGCATTTTTACTTTACTTTATATTTATATTTATATTTATATTATATATAGTAACAGTATATATTCTATTATTTAATATATATAGGTGTTTTTACCTATTAGATGTTTCATAGTATGATGATCATTAATACTGCATTTTGTGGTTTATATGTTTGAAATGTACACTATGTTAGAGTGATTGGTTGGTTAGGCTTTTCAAATCAATCAGGTGTTGTCACAACACATCACATTCGTACTGATACGGCTGATATCAAATCGATATACCAGCTTGCTACACTAGTCGGACAGTCCAACTGTGAGTTCTTTTATGTTCTGTTTGTAGGTAGGTTTGATTGTTGATTCCATCATTAGTGTTGACTGCCTGATCTGATGTGTTTCCTGTCCATAGATCAGCTAAGGACTTGCCAGACACCCTTTGGGGATACAACGGCGGATTCAGCTGCAAAAGTTTCTCAAGATTGCATCCAGATTATCAGTCGTTGAAGCGAGCGCTCTTCGAAGACAATGAAGAAGCTCACTTTCATTTTGTTGGACAGCATCATATATTAAAGTAAGTACTGTAAGTATCTGTAAGTTATAAAATCGAAAAGCAACAGTTGTGTACATTGTGTTTGTTTACATGATTGATTCATGATTCATACCATATACCATTTCATCAAATGCATTACTTATAGTGACAGTGTGATATGTGTTTTAGACTTGTGTATGTTCTTGTTACTTGTTAGTTGATCTGATCTTGATGCACTTGACATTATCGAAACTTCACCGTAAAATTTCCGTAAAATTGAAAATTTAAACTCCAATTCATGTGGTTCAGACCGTTCAGACAATTATTGTTTCAGGGTGTTGTTTTTTGGTTCTGCCAAGGAATCATCGTCAGTTTCCACGTTCAAGTGCTGTGTTCTGGCGATTCAATCGATGACACCGGAGTGGTTCTTGTTGGAGAACGTGGACCTCGATGCAGATGATGTGGAGGGTAATCTCCAGCACATACTTACCATTCTCACAGACCTTTCATACAAGGTGCAAGTCTATCGCCTCAAGACATCAGACTTTGGGATTCCCCAAAGAAGGATCAGAATATTTATTGCTGGCTTCTGTGAGAACCGTCATCCTCAAGCCAGCTTCACTAGGATGACCAAGACGCTTTCGGCGATGCAAATGCGCTGCCAACCCCCTGAAGCTTGTTTGATGTCTTGGGTGGTTTTGTCATGTTACACGGTTCATCTTCGTGATTCGTATACGTGACTTCTACCTTGTTGGCAACATCAACAGAACGCAACGTAACTTAACTTAACCCCGCTATACAGTCGATATAGTGAACGTCAGTTCAGTGATCAACATTCAGAATTCATTGATTCACAATACTAACATTCAGATGATATTTTGAAGAAGAAGAAGATGATGATGATGATGATGCTGATGATAATGACGATGATGGTGATGATGATGATGATGATGATGGTTCAATTCAACAATTTAAATTTAATTTTAAATTTCACGTTCAAGTATTCAATCAAATGAAATGTTATCACTTCTAGTTTAGTTTTTGATCAAGTAATCAATATTGCAAATTGATATGGTAGTTGTTTGGCTAATGTAGTTGTCTGGCTGATACTCGACTTAGGAGTCTTACATGCTTCCAGATTCATGTCCTGAAGTGGAGAACGAGCTGGAACGTCGACTTGCAGCAAAGGCCAAGGCAGAAGCAAAGCAGACGGACGAACCACCGGCCACAGAACCGACAGCAAAGCCGAAAGCAAAGCCAAAGCAGAAAAAACAACAGCCAAGTGAAGGGTTGGACACTACAAGCAAATGGCAGCAGACTCACCAGCAGTTGGCAGAGGCACGTAACTTGTCTCAAGTATGGCGGATAGATTTGAGTTGAACAAAGCAATCCTAGATTTGACTCTAGAATCCAGAATATACTTGAAGACTTGACTAGACTAGACAACCCAGACTCTAGACTCCAGACACTCGAATCCATTTGAAACAATAACATGTAACATGTGAAATCAAAAAATACCAAATCAATGACTTAGGAAAATATGGTCGCTTTACTTTTTTGTATCTATATCTGAATCTCGTAGTTTCATTTTTATGAATCTATGAATATGACATGACATCTGTAGCATACTACATAGGGACATGAAAAAAATGTTTTTTGTTTGTTGAGGTGGTCTTCATTGGCCTTTGGTGGTGCCCCAACACCTCGAAGACAACCAATGGTTCAAGTCATTGAGTTTGCGGGAGCGTGAGGCAGGTGTTTTTTAATGTCAGTGTATCAACCAGGAGACCATGTAAGAATCAACCATGACCAGAACGCAAGTCAGATTCACAATAGAACTTCCAAATCACAAAACAACTCCGCTGTGTAATTATTTTACGTTTACGACTACGATCATCTAATTTTCACTTTTGACTTTTCACTTTTCACTGATGCATTGACTTGAATTGAATTGAATTGAATTGATCAAATCAACATTGAAACTCTAGACTGTCTGAACTTTGTATTTGTGTCTGATAAGTCTGATATTGAAATATGATATTGATGAGTAGAGTCATACTTTCTTACTTTATACTTTATTACTTTGCTGATGTTACTATATTATATGTCATATATCCATTAGATATTGATGTGATATTCTTGACGCACAATCTGATATTTTTTTAAAGAGTTTCTCCACCTGACAGAATGTGCTGTTCCTCATGAATGAGTCCAAGACAAATGTGGCAATGGGTAAGTCAACATTGCGGTACGGTGATCTCTATCAGAGTGCAAACAGAACTCCTAGCTCAAGTGCCTTTGACCCTTGGATCCAAACAATCTAAATCTAAACCAGTGAACTAGTGGCAGAGTGTCGAATGAGCCAAATCAAAATCAAAACGCATCAAGTTGTTGCTTATACATTATTAGTATGTTCATTCCAACTTCTACATTGGACACGGTCATGGTCAATACAATTTTGTGACATGATGTGGGGTGAGCTGATGATTGACCATGTGACCATATGATAAATATAGGAGGCGAAGATGAATATCACTGCAGATACTACATGTTTCCATACGCCAACCAAGGAGGTTCCTACAATTCTACCGTCAACAAAGCTCTTCGACATGGAGAGGGGCCGGCTGTTGCTTGGAAACTTGTTGCTCTGAATATCAAATCGTCATGTTTTGAATTTCGAATCTTTAAACACTTTATTCAGATCAGATTTTTTCTTGTGATTTGACAATGTATAGTTGAACCTCGGTACTCTAAGTCTATGTTATATTAGCAACCTTGACCTGGGCATGTAACAATGAATGCCTCCCGCTTTCGCATTAGGACGTGAGTTATTGCACCTACAAGGCATCCAGTTGCCTTACAATTGCGTTGACAAGCTGACGGAAGCACAAATGACAGACCTAGCCGGAAATGCGTTTCTCGAAACCAGTATCGGACATATGACTCATGATTCATGATTATGACACGACTTATTGGTGTTGATTCAGTGTTGATGTTTTTTTTACACACTTCTGGTTGTGAGGTTTCAGTTGATGTTAGCGGATTGGCTCAATGGCCTATCTCTGTTTAGGTGGGTACATCTGTATTTGATACGCAATTGCCAAGGTTCTCGACACCGGTATGTCTGGCTATGCTTCTTGCGATTGTGTTTGAGTTGAACTACCGGACCGAGTCGGAGAGTGAACAAGAAGATGACGCATACAACTTAGTGGATAGCATTGCTAAGGCAGTTTGAGTGTTTGTTACACTTACACCATACACCCGTTCTGATTCTAATTCGTCATTGGCTGATATGGTGAACGATGATGTCACCATATGGTCAAGAATCTTGAAATTGGCAACTCATGACTTTGATTCGACATGGTCCCGGTTGAACCCAAAATCCAGATCCCAGAAAATCTGAAAACTTTCAAATCTAGAATCTAGATTTTTTTTGTTTTGAGTTTTTAACTTTGAAGATTCAACACTGTGTCGAATCACGCATCCTGGATGGTACAGTATGCATGCCTTGAATGGATGTCTTCGGATGAACTATGAAAAAAAGGGAACACTGCTGATCATAGGAGTTGGTCGTTGACTGTGAGGTTCAACGGTTCAACTGAGTATATAATTTGGTACTTGGGGTTTTATATAGTTTATTATTAAGATTCAGTATGACTCTTTTGAGTATATTATATCTAATCTAATTGTGTTGTTTCAGAAAGAGATAATGATACTTATATATTATATATTTATATATATCAATATTACTATTTTTTGATCAGGTGTTCAGGTTTGCAGCTTTCAACCTTACATCCGCACACCTACAACCGCACATCCGTACACATACAACCGTACAACCGCATGTACCAACCGTACATCCGTACAGATTGATCGTATACCGTCACCCATCGTATCGTACATCCCCCAAGCAGCCCCCTGACACATAGCTCTTGGGAACACTTAATTTAAAAAAAAAGTTTTTTTTCACCTGACATTTCTACTTGGAGAATCCTTTTTTTGGCCACCAAAACCTCTAATCGCAAACCTTAGACATATTGGTTGGAATCATGTTTTGCAACTTTTTTTGCCTCCGAAAGAAGTCTGGGGCCCCACCAAAAACATTCACCAAAGGCTACAACTCCATGAACCGCGCTTGGTGGAACTGCTATCTGCAGCAGTACGCAGCGGAGCGCAGGTGTTTTTCTTTTTTGTTTGTGGAGATCGTGCCAGTGGGGTGGATTGTGTTCATAATACATTGTGTGATGGTATAGTTATACAACTTTGATTTGTCATACTTAAATTGCTCATATTTTCTACAGGTTTACCATGTTGCTTCTATTGTTATTGGTATATATATTGCATGATAGTTTGTTTACATTACGTATCTAGATTTTTTTTATTGCACTAAAACATCATATCATATGAATAAGGTTCATTATTTCCCCTATATATTCTTTGTTTTGTTCTATTTTTTTTTTTGATGTATATCCCATTTCTCTATCGAGGAATCTCCGAACTTCACCCGGGGGGTGGATCCTTGCAGGCCTTGGATCCACAAGGCTTTTGTTTAGTGGCCAATGCTTCTGCGAAGTTGCAGATCTTTGGATTTTGCACGATTTTTTGTGGGGGGAAAAATGATGGAGAATTCCAAAAACCATAAGAAGTTGGTTGGATCTTCGTGGTTTTTATTTTGAACAAAAATTGGGGCCCCATGCTTATTGGAGATGGCAATTTTGCTGGAAACACGTGGGGGGGAATGAAATTGCAAAACGTTTGCAACCATCAGAAAGAAAGTCTACCGACCTAGAGATTTGAAAAATGAGTGAACGATGGTGACATATTTAAAAATGAAAAACATATCCTCCCGAAATCATGAATCTTTCAGAAAACAAGGATTCCACTAAGGTAACCCACAAGTTGTGCCATGTGCAGGGTAGAAGTGTCGTTGGTATAGATAGCCAGAGTGGCAAGTGAGTCATGGAGGTTTTTCGTTCAGATGATGTTTTTGAGAAGGGGTATGTTTCCCTTTGTTTAGCCGTTAGTACTCAGTTACTTTCAGTTTTGACCGTGGAAAATGACCGTACGTTTCCAAAAGAAAAGTAGACCATGAATCCATGAATGAAAAAAACATACTGTTGATGGAATAAATCCTACAAAAGTTGATGTAATAAATATCCCAGTATTGATAGGGGTTTATACATCCCAGGTGGTGCAGGATTTCTTCCAGCAACAGTATGAACGTAGCAACCTGCATCACCAACCATAACCCACCATCCCCCCCAAGAGCCAGCCTTAATTTACAGGGGATTATGAACAGCATTTATCCCCCAGACAAGCCGTCTATTTCAAAGGGCTTACAACGTAGCCACCGTCATGGGGTGTGGTGGGCCCCCCTCCCTACCAACGAGTCTCATGACTCGACGTCGAGTCCTTAGAAGACGCAAAATATCTGAGACTTGGCCTTGAAACCTTTCAAGTGCTCTATGCGCGGCTTCCTCGCTTGCTCGCACGCTTCAGTGGACGCCAAGTGGCCGCTTGGTACAGTACCGTTGGGGGAATGTTATGGGAATATGTTTTTGCTGAAGGTTTGGCAAAGTTGGATAGATGGAAGTTGAGTTGGAACATCGCAAACATAAGAACAGCTGAATGATTTGAATGTGTTTCAACCTTTTTTGATGGATGGGAATAGGTTTCAGATAACAACAGACATGAAGATGTTGTTCAAAAAGATCAATCTCTTTGTGAACTCAGGAGGTAAAGAGTCCGGGATTTGATGAAGACCTTGGAAACCAGCATGGCGCAGTATTAATGATGTTTTGGAAGTTTGCATATGGGATTGAAAGCTGAGCTCTGAATGGTTGTGTCCAAGAAAGGCAAGTTTAAGGTGAAGGTGCATAACGACTAATGTACAGCCAGATTGGAAGTACTACGTTGGTGGCGAACATTTGTAACAAATTGTCTATGGTTTTTGCTGGCTGTGTTCATTTTT
>OMLO01000382.1_pt1 | contig 28132 bp, 26 predicted proteins | sample 1674811 | NCBI WGS metagenome assembly OMLO01 (sample SAMN06265003, study PRJEB25207) | coral metagenome | isolation source: Coral host | place: Mexico:La Bocana,Puerto Morelos, Mexico | collected 2008-11-13
CCAGCATCTTTTTCTTTCTTCTCAAAATCCGGCGTTTCGCACCAGTCAAGCTTTAAGACGATTTATCCCACTACTGACAGTAGTTCAAGGAGAAAATCCCAGATCATGTTTGGCATATCAACCGTCTGCCACCGAGAGTCTTTCCATTATAGGTGGAGCTTTCAATGTACCCGGCAAAGACCAACAGCAGTGCTGTCATGTTCACTGGTGCCACATAGATGGCCTAGAAAGTATGACAAAAATCTGACTTTCCCATCACCAGTTTGTTTGAAGGAAGGTAAGATGACCTGTTGTTTAAACATCTAACCCCAAAAAATAGTCAAGAACTTTTCATTCGCAAAGCTCTTCCAAAAAAAAAATCGGCCAATATGGAAACGCAGGGGTCATATTATATGACCAACCAAAACAATGCATTATTTGGTGGAAACCCTTAAAAAATTGCCATATATTTTTGCCTTGTTTCATCCGCCCCAACAATGGACCATTTGATTTAATGATCGCTGAAACAGGAAACAGGAGTAATTCACTTCACAATTCCCATGGAAGGCCTGGAGTGCATCGGCAGATGCTGGAAAGCCTCCGTCATGAGAATCTCTGGACTCTTTGAACAAAACTACATAGGTCAAGTGTACAAAAAGTAGTTTTTGGAAATATCCCTATTGTCCTAAGTGAAACAGAGGATTTTGGTTAAAACAGTCGTTTGGTAGTTTACTACACAGGGATTGTTTTGGTGAAATGGAGTATATATATATATAACCAGCATACCTCACCAAGGATTTTTTTTGACTTTTGGGATATTTTGCTGATCTCACAGAACTTCTGGTCACAAAATATACGGAAAAACTGGTCAAATTCTCATGTGTGCCATGCAGATTTCAAAAGTGTCAATGAGATTATCTGGCAGATCGGCTTTCATTGTTTCAAAAAGAAAGGATATCTGATATCTCTCAAAAGAGGCTATAGGAACACAGGAAACCTACTTAGAAATTGTGGGAGATGCTGGGGTGAAGGCTGTCAAGACCCATGTAAAACGCAAAATCAAAGCACCATGATGTCGATGCCCACCCTGCCGCAACAAAATACACGCCTGGAAATTGCACAAATTGTTTTGCAACAAAACCAATAGTGGCCAACCTCATGTCAACAGAGATGACCCCTGTTTAGGGCAATTTCCCGTGTAAGACGTACAGCAAGATGTATACTACATATATATATATATATATACACATACAGTGTAGTGTATATATATATATAACATTTTTTGTAATATATAAATACATTATAGATACACATACATATTTGTATTCTCAACAAACGGCACGTTGGCAGTGCAACTTCAACAGTGGCATCCTTGCGAGTGGCAAGACTATGACTAGGATGGCTCCCAAGCCAAGCAAAACTACCACTGCATGATGGCCAGTGATTCATATTGATCCTCAAGAAATGCTTAAGTTTGATCATGAGCTGATGGTGATCCCATCTTTTAACAGAAGCGTCATCTTTCCGGGAGGCAAAGTTTTCCTAGAAAGTCGTTTTTGCTTCCCCAATCACAATGATGAAATGTCAGGCCCGGAGTCGCGCGAAAAATGTCGTCACTTGCACCATGTCCAGACTTGGTGTCCCCTCTGGCAGAGCATTGGAGAGCGTTTCCAACTGCTCCCTATCCTTGGTGGTCAGAGCTGCTGACCCTATCCCTTTTTGACAGATGGCTGCCCAAGGCCATATATTTCTTAACATTTTGGCGTCTTAACGAGTCCATCATTTCTGAACGTTTTTGTGAGATAAAAAATAGACGTCAACATTTCGTGGCCAACTTCCTGGGCCACAACAAAGAACACCAGGGCCGGTTCCTCCCCCCCACGAGTTGCAAAAAGATTCCAGGTAAGCGGCCAGCATCAATCAACAGTTGGATCAGTTGGCGACGTCGTGGCAGGTGTTGTTTTTGCCCAAGTTCCTGGGGTCAGAACTTGAAAGTTCTGAAGATGAAACAGAATCAAACAGATGGATTTGAAGCGGGATAAGTTGAGAAATCAAAATGTCGGTTTTTTCGCACATTTTCAGTGATCGGACCCAAAGTGTCAGGACCTGTCATGCCATGTCTCAATTTGTATCATATTCAAATATGACAGAATTGGTGGAATCCCGGAAGGATTGAATCCAATATCCTGGTGGCATCGTTGATTTTATCGAGGAATCACATTCTCAAGAGGATTGGATTTCACCACGGTCCTGGTGTCAAACTACCACCCCTTAGTGGAGCCGCTGTCACCATGGCTGAACGGCCAACGTGACCAAAATAGAAACCTTCAAAATATTTCACTTGGGTGAAACCAGTCTGGAATGCTTGGGATCATGGCAATCTTGCAACTGTTGCTGCATGATCGAATGGGTTTTTGTGTTGTAGCAACAATTTCAGCCAACGTTCACAAAACAACGCTGGGATGGAAAAATGAACAAGAGCACAACAAACTACATGGATGGCACTATGTGCTTGAATCACGGGCCATTGTTACACGGAAAACAATTCGAATGCAAATGTTTCCATCAAAACAAGACAATTTGACACATTTCTGCGATTTCGATCCCGAATCTCTACCAAGGAACACCTGCATATCTGCATGAGTAAGGTTTTAACATAACAAGTGATCACCAAAGCAATCGCACAGAAGACATATGTAAGCCATTTCTTAAGGTATCAAAAGAGATTCTGATGCTCTTGAAAAAAATGGCTTGGGGCTTGGGGGGGCACTTCCAGCACCAAGCCCATGGGCAGGCAACTCGTTTTTTCTGAAACTTCACATGGTGGAACGTTTTGGTCATGGTGCCATCACATCAGCTTCACGAACTCGTCAAAATCGATCTCCCCATCACCATTGATATCCGCGGAGTCCATCACCATATTTATCTCTTTGTCGCTGACGGGTATTCCCGTGTGGGCTATGAGTTCGCGAAACTCATGGTTATCGATCTTGCCGCTACGGTCAGTGTCAAAAAACTCGAAACATTCCCTGATCATAAGCATCTGCTCCTCAGAGAGAGGATGGCCACCCTTTTGGCCCAGGAACTTCGCAACAGCATCATTGTCCTTTTGGCGTAGAAATGCTGCTAAAGCAGATTTCAGGACGGGACGGACTTTCGCGCTGCTGATGTTTTGAGGAACCTGTATACCTGCTTGGGCTTGCAGCAGCGCGGCGGCCTTTGCAGGACAGGAAGCATCCATGCATGGAACACTGCTCTCAGCGGCAGCACCGGTCGTCAAAAGGAAGAAGATGGCCAGCTTCATCAGCCCGGACCGGCACATTGTGAGTGCTGGGGGGCAAGATTTTAGCTGGACAAGTCAAGGCGGCTTGAAGGCTTGAGAAAAAAACATCACCGCATCGATGTTTGTGAGCTGGACAATTCGGAATGATATTTTGCCTATCTTGAAACTTCATGTCTGAGTTTGTCCAAACGTCAGCAACATTCACCAACATGGATTTCCCTCTCAGCGTCACCACTGTTTTTGTCCACGAGTTGTTTTCAGGCAGGAAGGCTATCAGTGGAAAGGCCTCAAACAGCTCGGAAGTACATGTGATTCAACGAGTTCACGCAGAAGCTCAAGTCACATATACCTTCAGGATCTTTCAGAAATCACGTCTAGAAGGATTGTGTTCATCGTATTTCCAGGTTTCTACGTTGTCGTGCTTGTAGATCTTGATTTTCGATTTGGCTAAAATCACGCCCTGAGTCTGTGGCGCCCCTTGTCTGCATCAGTGGCGCCTGATCTTCCATGACATCAGAAGAATTGGATCCAAACGAAGCTGCCACCAGTTGTGTCGGGGCAATAGGACTTGATACCTAGATCTTCGTGAGGGCTTTTTTTTTAGCCCGAAGGCTTTCAGGCGGTTTTTCTGCCCGAATGGTTTTTTTCTGCCCGAGCCTGTTTTTTTCGCCCGAAGCCATTTTGGTATATTTTATCAATATATAAAACTCCACCAAATAAAACTCCAACAAACACCTGGGATCAATCTATGATAAATGTTTTATCATGAGGAAAAACATGTAAGGAAATTCCATGTGAAGCTTTCCAAATCACCCCACGGACCACCTTCCCAAGCATCAACTTTCTTCAGAGCAGCTTGCAGCTATGACTTGTCCAAACACACATTGGACCCAGCAGGAGGCCCCAGAACGGCCAAGTCTGAAACAGGAAAAAAAAGGTATACAGGATTATACAGGTAACATGATTGCTAGAATTGGTTTCTTACATACCGTTTACCTCACTTGGTCTTTTTCCGGACCCTGCTAGGCTTTGTTTTCAATCTCCTACGTTTCTGTATCAAAGCTGTGATTTTAAAGAAGTACCTATGACAAACTCTCAAATCACACAGCTTAAAGCCGACACGTCGGCTCAGCCGGCTGATGCGACCGACAAAATCCTCGTTGCCCTCACAGGCATACATTTGTGGGCTGTCTATTAAAGTGCATCCCTGTTCTAGCCGGCGTTTTAAGCAATGACCGATGTGGTGTAGAGCATGTTGTTTCGGCTTTTGCACAAAAGCACGGACCCGTAGGGTAATCGATCTTTTTGCAAGGACTGTGTAGGATCGAAGAACTGTCATGATGGAAACGTACAATCTAATCGCGCATCGGCGCTCCAAGAAAAGTTTGTGGCGGTGAACCATCCGTAGGTCTAAGCATGACTCGCAAAGTTGCAACATGTCCTTAAGGAGACTTTCATATCCAACCACGGTAGGATTTGCAATGTTCAGTTTGAGACTAAATCTAAGCCATTCCAAAAGCAGGATACTATCTGATCCTTTCGAACTCGCCCAAGGTGCGGACACCAAGCTCTTCATGTTGAAGAACGACTTGGAGAAACTCCTTAGGCCTGCGGCCTTGCTGTTGGAAGAGCACCACAGGGCAAACATGGAATGGGCACGTTTGAATCGATCATCAATGTTAACAGTGCTGCCGGCATAGTCAAAAAATCCTAAACGAAGAAGTAGAATGAGAATGCCACCTATCGCATCTCTGCAAACCCCAAGTTTATGCACGTGAAAAAGGTCCCAATGTATAATTTGCTCTGGGCATGCATCATCATAAGGAATTCGGGAAAACGCCGGGGTGTCATCAATGTTCCATGGCCTTGTTACATAGATTGAAGTTTCCCAATCCGGCCGTTCAGAGTAATCCTCAAACTTGTACTCGTCCCCCCCAGCTAAGCATGCATGGCATATTTCATGTTCATTGCGGGTGCCAACATTGGCATAGCTCCTTGTCAAATTCATTTTTCTTGTGAAAATCTAAAGCGCCTTTGATGGCGATCACAGCTCCAAAGACTTGTTCACCACTATCAAGCGTCACACCATCAACAAAAAGTTTTGTCAGGTCGTGAGTTATGGCCTCCATAAGGTACTCAACTATGTGTGGATGTTTCTTGTACACCCACCCACCAACACCAAAAAGAAGCCACTTTGAAAGGTATGAATGGCCTTTGTAGTTTGTGAGTTGCTTCCTTGCCGTCTCAAGCGTTGCTGTTGATATTGCACCAATGTTTTCTTCCCCATAGGTAGGTAAATTCCGCCGACATCGTAATGCTTCACAACAGTCACAAGATATCTTAGAATCAGGGACAGACCCAAGCGGTGACTCCATCGACATCACCAAATAATTTGTTCGTTTCACCGCCCGGCCTTCATCTCCATGAAGTAAGATTGGGACCACCCGGCTTAACCGGTGCATGTGTTGCGTAAACACACAGTGCCCTGGATGTTCCATTTGATACACCTTCCAGAATGCTTCAAAATTTGAAAATGCATCACCGCTACAGCCACCTAGCAGATCTGGTGAATGATTCATCCAATGTTTCACCCAATCCATTGGTTTGATGTGATACGAAGTAATCTGTTGAACATCGGCATTTTGCAGAAGATGCTGCGTGGGATGTACTACGATCGGTAATGAATACCCAAGTTTTGTGAACTTCTCATGAACGTCCCTGGAAGCATTAGATGATTCCGCAGGCCACTTCTCCCCTTTCAGAGATCGCAACGACTTGTCTACGCTCAGTGCGGTAGCCTGGGCCAGATCAGGGAACTAAAGGGGAAGGATGGCTGAGCTTACAAACAACACTATTAATTCTCAGAAGTCATGAGTATGAGGGCCCCACTCCATCTCCCAGAGTTTCAGCCATGTGATCCAAAAATGCTTCAGGGATACTGCTTGAAGAAGTACCATCACCTGGCAAGCGGTTATTGTAACCCACTTCTAGGGCCTTGCATTGAATGCAAGGGAAGATGGATTGAATCTAGGTTGTGCTTTTGTCTATCCATAACACTAAAATTCCAAGTTCGATCAAATGCAGAGAATTGCAGTGAGGGTGATGCTCATGTTTTCTTTTCCCCCAAGATCATCCAAGATAAGCTTCAAAGCAGGATGTCTCTGTGGACAGCCTGCAGCAAACCACTTTGTAGTCTACGAACTGAGTTGGCAAACCAACTCTTAATTGGATATGGTTGATGAAGACTTGCCACACAAACAAGGCGTTTCATCCTAATGGTCTAAGGTTCTCTCGCAGTTAGGAATTCAAGCCACAATGAAGACTGGTACTTACAGAAAACAAAAAGAAATCCTGTTTTTTTGAAGTAAACATCAAAAAGGAAGAAGCCATGTTTTACTCTTGGCAAGAAGGAGCCCTAGCTCCCTTCACTTGTCTTCACATGAAGTCGTTTGGCTGGCTGGCTCTTTGCCGCAGCCTTGCCTTTCGCTTTGGCTTTGGCTGCCGAAGAACGTGCCTTTTCTGTGCTAGGCTCCGTGGGCTTTTCAGTTCGGCGAGGCTTCCCCCCAGCAGCCGGGGCTCTTGACCTGGGGATGGACCAAGGGTTAGGCCCGGATTTTGCTAAAGTGGGATATCAAATTGTTAATGTTGAAGAATCTGACTAAGGTCCAAACTTGGCGAAATGGAAGACCGACATAGATTCCCCCAACCTGATGTTTATGGGAACTTCATTCACCACCCTATGTAACATCATGAATTGCTCAAAATTTGATGTACTTATCATGGGGCCCCAGCTTCCTGCGGGCAAACTCGATGTCTGTGCGGATTGTGTGTTGCAACCTCAACAAGAAGGGGCCTTGATGTCAAAACAAAACATTTTTACCCCAAGGTCATGAAAAGAGAATCGAACATCCAAGTCTTACAGGAAATGCCAGCCAAGAGTGTTAAGCTGTCCCATCTCATAACAAACCTTTGGTGTTGGAAGGTACCTTTAGGTACTAAAAGGGAACTATCATTACAAACTGATCGGACTAGTTTTATGTAAAAAATGGTCAACTTATTTCTTGGAAATGGTCTTGGAAGAAGAGCGTTGGTTTGCACAATGTATTGCATTAAACACCAGGGTCACTTTTGAAGAATCCCCCAAACATGTGACAAGTTTGCCAGACCAGCATTAAAGAACACAACGTAGATTCCTCTAACCCATGCATTATTCCTGATCATGAGTGTATGTTACTATCAGCTAGACTGCTAGGATCCTGGGAAATACATTATAATGGTCCAATCTTGGGGCTTCACGCTTCATGACCACTGGAGGTACACTATCATGTGTGTATTTTCCTTTGTGGGACATGTTCAGGGTCTATAAACAACAATGTTTGACCCCAAAGGAAAAACAAAACAGATCTAGATACACGTTGTAAGGAACCCATTCTACCACCCACCGCTTTTATGGTCTCAAGGATCCCTTGACATCTTGTTGTATGGGAAGGATGATGTGTTTTTCTACCAACAAATATTGGGGAAGAGTATGCCATAATTTTCAACAACCTTAATTTGGATCAATCCCACCTACTGAACATTTCCAAACAAGGAACTCATGTGTGTATCCATCTAGAATACCAATGCCATGGGAGGTCATGAGTTTCTCATCTAGTTCGGTCATTTGCTCGATCGCCTGAGTCAGTTTGGTTTGCATCCTTAGCATGGCAACAGGAGGAGAGTCCTTGATTTAGGGAGGAACCCTCATCAGTTCAAATTTGATTCATTACGGTCATTGCCCTTTGAGTACTTACCTGTTTTGGATTCCAAGCCCCAAACAAACAGTTAATGGCCTATGGGGTCAAATACGGTCAAGTACCCAAAAACTAAACTGATTGTAACAAAATGTCAGTCTAGTATCTTCTCTTGCAGAGGTGTCAGCGAAGAGGCCCCAACAAACTGGGCAACCAATCCATCCATTTTGGCGACATATTTCTGAATAGATTGACAACATTTGGGAATTAGAGCTGATGGGGCTGTGTCACCTTCCATCTGGGGAAACTGGAGTTTATGAATTTCTTTCTTCACATCCTCACTCTCCCCAGCTGCCGCAACCGCAGGCATCTTCTCCTCTTCATTGGCATCATCCATGACGGCAGCAAGACCTGCGCAAGGAGAGACCAGATGGAAAAGAAAGGTACCCAGGCTTTGAAAAGGTGCAGTCATACCACTAGGGTTGGAAACCAAAGTAACAACAACATCACTTCTCAACTTGTTTATAAACAATCGAAGCGTTTGAGGTATTTTGAAGCCTGGTGGTTGTGATTTGCCATCATCAGCATCCCCCATGAAGCCCCATTGTAGTTCAGGCTGTTTGGTAAATTCCTCCATGTCGTTTTCATCACCCTCTTCATCCCATTCCGCCATCTCCTGGGTGATGTGTCGCTTCGTTCGCCTGAGCTAGAAACACTAGTGGGTGTGCAATAAATAGAGTTCTTGTGTTTCTTCAGGTTACTTGATTTCACAAAACAATTCCACTGAAGATGGTTGAAGCCAAAGATTCTTTAAGGACCCACGACATCGCACTTCAGTCCAATACATCATGCCCTCACCATACTTGGACATCCTGTGGCAACAGGGGACGCCATAGGTAAGAAGTGGTAAAAAGAAAGTACTAAGTAGTGAGTGAAGGACACCAAGCTTTTGAAGTAACAAAAACATTCATTGCCTCTGAAGGTGGGGGCGAGCTTGGCAATAACGCAGCACGCCCTTCACTTTGGACCTGAGCTATCCCGTTACAAAAAGACTTATGTTTAGTGACGTTTGAAGCAGGGAGACAGTAACTACCTTCGGTTTACCATTTCTTAAGATCGTAGAAATTTGGCAGTATTCATTCTAAATTCTACGTCTAGGGGCTCACTGAAATTGAGGCCCTCCATGTCACTTACGGTAAGCCATTCTCCCTCAATCTCAGATGTTTCCTCAGCGATCTTCTCCGTGATGGACCGACAGCGTTTCTTGAACTTATCCTCAGGGTCGCCAAGATCTTTTGAGACCCAACACGGAAGAATTTTTGGGAGGGTGTTCCACCATACCTTTGAAAACTCTGGTATAAACCTACCATCCCAGACCTCCCTAACAACAACATTTTTGGAAACCCTGTCCGGATTGAAGCCAACTTTCTCAAACATAGCCATTAGCTGATCCCTACCACCACCTTTACAATCCTTCCATAGATTGTTCCACTGATCATCTAGTGGCATGGATCCGTCCGTTTTCGGTTGAAACATCCGTCGCATGCGGCTATAGATGGCTGATCTGCTTAACGGTGGAGGTGGCGTTGATTCAGTTAGAAACTCCAAATCATCAGTAGGGCCCCTCTTCCTGTGACCATCCCCATCCCCATTCTGGGCCGGAAGTTCACTTTTTTGGGGAGGTGATGGTGAGCGAATAGGAGACATGGAGAGGCGTCCACTTGGACTGACTTGTCCCGTTTCCCCAGCAGGATCAACAATCTCTGGTCCCACTGGAGTAGGTGGTGATAGAACAGCCTCTTGACCTGGCATTTCCAAAACAACAACAATGGTTCTATTCAGGATTAAGCTATAGTTAAAACATAAATAGAAAATAGCATTCAATAAACACATGTAGTGTTGAGATGTGTTGAGACCATTCTTGAATTCTTTAGAACTGAACACAATTACAGAGCTCGTGGCTTGAGAATTTTGAAACCTGTCCACCCCCACCTCCCACCACGGGTTGCTCATCTTGAGCTTGTCCTTCTCGACCTTTCAACATCATCTGTTCCATCTCCTCGCTGGATGGACCCACTGGGTTGGAAGATTAAACTTGATTTATTTCAAAGCACAAACACACCATCAAAACAAGTAGTGAGTTCACCCGAGCTTGATGGGAAAAGAATGAAATTTAGAGAGATATATCCTGCGTTCTAACAATAGTTGAATACAAAGTTAGTTCAAGATACTTTGTATTGTGGTGTGGCCCATTATGTTAACAATAACGAACCGTATTGATCATCACCATGATTCCTGCAATTGCAGAAGCTGTTCTTGCAACGCTGCAGGATCATCATCGTTAGAGAAGGACATCGAGCCACGTTCCACTAAGGCAAGGCCACGGGTTAGGGTATCGGAAGACCAAGCCCGACTTTGGAAAACCATTCAACGGTGCAAACTAGGCTTTCCTATCCTACCAGCCCTGGGCCCTGAAGCCAAGATTTCTTCAGCGTTCAAGACTGCAAACCCACCACATTGAAACACAACATCACCATTTCCAGAAGGTTCCCAAAAGCAAAAAAAACGAAATCAGAACTCATTTTTTTCGATTTCATTGTTTGAAAAAACCATGAAAATGGATGTTCGGGTTTTTTCGCCCGTTTGCTGGGTATTTTCGCCCGTTTGCTGGGTATTTTCGCCCGAGTTGATTTTGCCAAAAAATGCTGAAAAAACAAGAATTCTTCAATTTACATCTTTGTGAAACCTGGAAAGCCACCCCCAGAAAAGGCACTAGCAGTCACCAGCCCCTTTTCCATTCCCAGTAGACCACGAGCCATCCCTGCCACACCAAGGCGGCTAGCGGGTTGAATTTTGCATCATTTCAATTATGAAATCACCAAAGTTAAAGGTCTTTTCACAAGACTATTTGGCGGTAGAAAACAGCAATGGCCTGTAGGCCTCAGGGATGTGAAGTTTTTTGGATCCCCGAACATATTCGTAAATGGTCCACAATTCGGCATCATCCCACACATCCCCTGTTGGCATTTCCAACAGAATGGAGAAAATGTTCTTCTCGGACATCACCTTGCAAGGGGGCAGTATCACGTAATAATCGAAATTTGTATTACTATGACTTGGCTCAACCCAACTAGAAATGTACAAAGGGCCCAGGAGCACCTCAGGAAACTTGGGCTTGGCATTAATGAGGTCAAGTCGATCGAACTGGATACAATCTCAGATGAAACAGAGAAGCTCGACTCAACACAAAAAGGCTACAATTTTCATCATTGGTGTTCTGAAACTACTCTACTACCAAAAGCTGACTTGCTAATTTTGGGGCAAAAAAGGTTGACTCAGCTTTTCCCTGTTTTAGGCCTTTGTTGTGTAGCTGTTTGTCAGGTGTGATACTGCCCTTCAGTTTTGAAAAATATATGATGAAGAGTTACTGACTAGGAACTGTGTATTCTTCAACGCTGAACCTGCCCCTTTGTATCGGGTAGAGCCAGTGCCATCAATATACTTCACCGTGGTTTTCACTAGGGACTTATGAATGGTCTTCCGTATGGGTCCCAAATCAAACTCATTGATAGCCCAAGATGTTGACCATGTCAGTGTCCGCTTGAGACATGGATGACCAAAGTGCTTCATCCAAAATGCTTGCCGGTAGAATCCTCGGGCCAGCAAGACTGAAAGATTCTCACAGTGACTTTGAGCTAAAGACATACATCATGGGAAGGGCAATCACCAAGAATAGATTTGGTAAAAACAAGTTGACTTCAAGTTCGGGGAATCAACAAAAGAGATGAATGACAATGAGAGCCATGAACCCCTCAGGCAAAGTAGAAAAAGAAAAGTTGCCTAAAACAATCCATGTACCCAAACCTTTCTCTTTCAGAAGGTTGACGAGGTGTGCAAAGCGGGGGTGCATGTTGAGTAAGGTGGAACCAGGATTTTCCAGAATGGGGACCCCCCCTGCAGCAATTGTTAAGAGTACGATCAGCATTGACCTGTCAGGGAAAGAAGAGCTACTGACTAGTAACTAGTATTAATATATTCCACAACCAAAATGACCAAATGTCAACTTGATATTTGTTTTCTCACATTCCTGCCTGCTCACTCCCTTGTTGGCCTTGTAAACCGCCAATGAAATTGGGCAACCCAGGGGGAACCAAGCTGATCTATGGGTACTTCCCCGTGAAATCGACACAAACGTGCTGCAGCATATCCCGAACAAAGCCAGGAAATCCTCCCATCTCGACTCCAAGATCAGGATGCAGGCCAACCTGGGCAGTCAAGGGCATTGAAACAATAGCACACCATGCATGGTGAAATCCCAAAAATCTAACACTATTTGAAATAAAACAGTTCCAAATCTCGTTCAAGAACATACTTTGGAAATTATAACCAACAAGTACAAGGTGAGAAACAAAAATCCAGCGGACGTGTTCAAGTCCATGCAGTTGTTTTTGGTTATGTTGTTACCCTCCTTGTCATAAATCTTGTCCATGGCCGCCACCCGCAGACCCATCGCCGCACCAAGTTTCGCAACACGTTTGGCACCTGCATAAAACTCTAGGATTTGGTAATCATTCTTTGTAAGATCAACCTTCTCCATGTGCCCGATCATGAGGATAGTGATCAGGAATACCTAAGTTAAACAGCTCGTCGCCCAATCGTTAACTATGAAATTGTATCTCAGAAGGTTCGTAAATTTACACATCAGCTTTACTTTCATGACTAGATACCTTCGGTGCACCCAACCACACAAGTCGGTGAAGAATGCTATCCAGTTTCGGCGGCAAACATGGCACATCACCCCCCATTAGTATATCTAAGTCCGAGGATGCCATGAGGTACCAAACATCAAAGCTGTAGTTCAGCCGAAATACTCCAGACAAACTTCAGAAATAGCAGTTGGTCAATTTACTTTCCGTTCAAACTGACTTGCACACATTATTCGCCAGCTTGTTACAACATGTCAGGTGTACTAGGTTGCTCAGTGACGAGCCCATACCTCATGTACGGGCCCAAGCACCTCCTCTTGGCCTGTGATTTTCCACTCATGTACCTGGAGATGAGAGGGGCTGAGATGAGTCGATGGGGTAATAAAATCTAAGTCAAGGAGGAACTGGAAGTTCAAGTCTAATTTTGTTCTTGTTCTCGCTTCGCTAATTCCCAGCAGTTGCATTCCTAGCTGCTAGGTTCAACCCTTCGGTTCCTAAGTAACTACTTGCCACGGCGTTGGTACGGCCATGGGGAAAACAAAGATACTGTTACTGCAACACCATTAATTCGGTAAATTGAATGAAATATGAGTGGCTTTCCAATTGACAACTTCTTTCCAACAAGATGGCAATAATAAAGTTCAAGCTTTCCCCTCTAAAGCACCCAACGCACTCCCGCAAGCTAAACCCCCCAAAAGCCAATGCTTCAGTTTGTGGCAATGGCAGGTTGGATCATCTTGCCTTGCTTGCACGACGACGCTGGCGAGAAGAGAGGTCTGGAGAAACAAGAGGGTGTCCCAAACCACTTGTAACAACTGGGGCAAAAGGAAAAGCATTGTTGAGCAAAACTAGAAACCTCTCACTTGCTCCAACTCGAAGAAGGATGCTACACAGCCCTCAAAGAAGACTGTAAAGCTGGTGACTGGATCAGGGCATGCCTTCTGCTTGGCGACACAATGGTTCCAAAAGACTACCTGCAAAGGGGTTATTTCATCAAGCTAGCATGAACCAATACTTGGACCACATTGTTAAAACACCACATCATTATTTTACTGAACTCTAAGCGATATATTATTTGGCCCCGTGAGCATGACAAGCCTCCAAAGAGCTTGGGAACAGAACATGCTCCTTCACACGCTTCAAGAAGACTTCCTTGATCCCATCAAAGCGCTTTGCAGGTGTGTTCCGCGAAGGCCTGTTTCGCCGAGCAAACGTTTTCTTCTCATCACCTGCCGGACACTCAGAATCTGAAGGCTGTTCTGGCTGCAAAGGCTGCTCAACTTGTTCAGCGGCTTCAGGTTCTGGAAGTGCTGAAGCCTTTCGCTTCCCTGCCCTCCCCTTTGCTTTCGCTTTTGGCTCTCCACTCTTCTCGACGTTTCCATCAGCTTTCCCCAAGTCTTTTTCTGCTTTCTTGAAAGCAGCTTTCGCTTTTGCTGTTGCCTTCTTAGCAGCAATGGATTCTTTCCTGGCTTTTGCCTCTGCCCGCTTCTTCTTAGCGAGCTCCTTTTTCTTCTTCTCCTTGCGCTTGTCTCCTTTCTCTGGTTTTTCACCCTTCTGTGCCTCCATGGCCTTTTGTCTTTCTTCCATTTGCGACTGTCGAGTCACCATTTCCGTGCTATGAAAAAGATCTTTGTTTGGGGACACCCCTTCAATCTCAACTTCAGGTACAACTTCAGGTATTTCAGGTTCATCTCCACTATCACCAGGTTTCTCGTTGTGAGAGGAAGCTTTTCCACCTTCACCAACAAACTTTTCTTGGGGAAATGGAGATTCCTCACCCAAAACTTTCGTTTTAGGCAAAACCATCTCTGCAAATCTTTGGGGTCTAAGATCATCAGGAGGTACATCCACAGGTGGGTTCTGGACCCATGCTTTTGCTGCAGGTGATAGTTCCATGGGAAGAGTATCATGAGTATCTTGATTTTCTTTCACAGCAGCCGCAACTTCCACACCCACCAAAGGCCGAGCAGTGGCGAGAAGCATTCGTTTCCTGGGACGAAGGCCGGCGTGGATGGGTAAGTTTGATACTTATTGGGGGCAGTAAGTAGAAACATAGTAAAAACAAAAATTCATGACCTAAACCCTCCATCTATGTCAGAAAAAAACTGTTGTTTTGTTCAATGACTAAGCGGCTTAACTTTCTCGATCTTGGCCCGTAAATTGGCTAACTCTTCATCTGAATACTTGGCGGGTATAAAAGGGTTCTTGATGGTCAAGATCGGTGATTCAACCACATCCACCACTTCCCCAAGAGCTGAAGAAGGAGGGGTGGTCTCAAGCACTGTTGGTGGTACTTCCTGACTGTCATAATCTTCCGGTTGCCCCTGGGCATCTTCTAGTTGTTCTTGTTCACTTTGAAACAATTGGATTGGTTCCGGGTGTTCTGGAATGGTATCGGGTACTTCACGAGGTACTTCTGGTAGCATGGAATCAGGTGGCACTTGAGATTCAGGACATGGCGCCACTGGTACTACCACATCTACCCCTAGGGATGAAGCCAGTAAAGCCTCATCGTAGCTACCATCCAAAAGACTATCTCCATAGGGGTCAGTGACATCAGAATTCTCCTGGTCATTCTCAACTTCTTCAGTACCCAAAGCTGTAGCACCGGCCAAAGAGTCTTGGCTACCCTTGCGTTTGATCGCCCAAAACTCTGAGATAAAGTCATAGATGGCCTTGACCGCAGGGTCCTTGGCAACAGCTCGGGGGGTATTTTTCTCCATCTTGTATGTACATTGTATTATTACATGCCCTACAAATCTACTTACTCCTTTTGGTGGCCCAAGCCATTGAAAAGATAAAGATGAAGTTAAAAAAACTGGTGTGCAGATAAATGTCCCTACGATTGGCACCGTTGTGACGGCGGACAATGTAGGAAATTAAGCCCCTCAGTGATACCGCTTGGCAATTGATCTTAACAGCATCATCTGGAAGCTCAAGCTTTGACCACATAGCACATACCTTTCATGGGGCACACGGCTTTCCCCACGAGAGATTCCATTCCTAAACCTCCTACAAGCCTAGTGTGTAGGTAGAGAAGATTTCAACAGTCATAAAGTACTAGCTGGACTTCATAAAATGTTTTTTGTCAAACCCCTGACCTCTGACCGTACATGGTCGATGTGGACCGTTTTGGCTTCACAGACTTGTGGGCACCATACTTCAAGGGTCATGCAAATGACTTTAGCGTTCAAAGCCACAGTCTCAAAGCTGATCACCCCTGTTTTCTTTGGACAAGGCCATTTCAAGAGAGACTTAGTTTGGAGTACTCGGGTTCTCAGGTCACTGTCCGCTTCCCATTTCAAACAAGCCCTTCCAGAGATGTCCCTGGCACAGGAGCACCATCATCATCGCAGCCAGCCATGTCACTGGATGTAGCGTGGCTCAACGGATGGATCGGAGAGGATTTGTTACGGCCCTCAACCAAAAAAACGGAGGACAGCGATACTTGTTGAATCTGAACTTTCTGAACTTAATCACCCCTTCTCGAAGACGTTTTTGTTGAAGGAATTCTGAAAACATGTGATTTTTGAATCAAAAAGTCTTGGGGCACGTGATGCAGGCCAAGAACAATCAAAGCCATTGCAGCACCTGCGTGGGATTTGGATCTATGGATTGGGGTTACCGTTTAGAGGTCATACTTGTGTGATAGCTTTCGGTGCTGAAAATTCACGCTTCGCTTGATGGACTGGAAATGAAATCGCCCAACAGTTTCTACCCAAATTGCACAATCGGTTGCGCTACCCCACCCCGCATGTCTCTACAACTAAGGCTTCACTGATCCGGGAAGGCCATGGTCATTTGGAACCTTTGATTATGATCTAATTTGACCAGGGGCAATGTTGAAACTCAAGTGGTCAAAAAATTCTGACTATCATCGATCTCGTAAGACCAACAGAAAAATAAGTGCAGTCTTCAGGGGCAGAGCTTCATGTACTTTTTGGCAACAGATGCCAAGTAGAAAGTCACACCATGCAAACGATGGTTCTCCAAAATAGTTCGGGCCCTGAACTCAGAAACCAATGCCTCAGATTAAAGATCATACTGTCACTACAAACGCACTGCAGTAATTCCTCTATGGAGATCTATGCAGTTTGAAACGTCTAGAATCCTAATTCTCACCTGAGTCGAGTGGCTTCGGGGCGAGTGTCAAAAAGGACCTGCTGCACTTCCATCCACCACTGGTTGGGTAGATGGGTCAGGCCTCACCAGGGGAGAACTATCTATCTTTGAGTTACTTAAGGGACTGAATTTCTTGATCACTGAACCTTAACCGAAATGGGATCAAACATGCTCGAAATACAGTTTGGATTTGTTGAACCACATCCAAAATCTCCGCCTTGTTGCTCCAACGCGGACATGGTTGTTGCTGAAACACGGGAGAAATCTGCCATCAGTTTCACCTAACTAGTTTCCACGCAGGAGCTACCACTTGCCTTTCTATCCCTTCTGATCCAAAAAGAGCTTCACCAGGCTAACTACTCAAGATTCAGATGCAGGCAGTGAATGAATCATTAGTCAGCTTCCCACTTTGCTAGTGCATCTACAGTTTTCATCCTGCAAAGCATGGGGGGGGTGGCACCTTTCAACACCAAGTGCCAAGAAAACACTGGCAACCCTATCTTGAGCCCATCCAGGCCCTATCCAAAACATGGTAATTCTATATGTTCTCTTGGAAATTCGCCCGAATAGAGAAATCAGCCCGCAGGCTGAAATTCCTGACCAAACCCTAAAAGGCTGATTTTCTGGAAAAGGCTGAAATTATGGCCTGCAAGAAGTCGCAGGTATAAACTCAACTTTTCAAATCATTATCTTTGGAAAGCAGTTTGCAGAAGTGGAAGGACTGGCGACATCAACCTTTTAAACTCAATTCATGTTTTCTTGGGCTGGACCATTTTCATTGTTGCCAACATTTAGCAAGAAAAACCTTCTTAACCCCTTGAGCCTCTAAGTTGACTTTTTCATCTGCTTCTCGAACTTGTTCTTGCTGAGCAGTCGCTTGCTGAGACTCTGCATAGTTCCATGCATCGTAGAACTCCATGCTTGCTGGAAGGAGTTGGTTTAAAAAAAGGGCTTGCAATTTTCTTCTTCAGCAAAAAATCTGTCGTAGTAGTATGAAAGTGGTTGCACGTGTTGGTGCCTTTTGCTTTCTGTAGCTCTTGTTTTCTTATGCCCTGGCACTTGTTTGCTTGAGCCCTGGTAGTCCTGAGGTTCCAGCCCAATGGGGAAGCAAAACAACAACGCTGGTCTGAAGATTTGTATATTCGAGACTTTACAGACAAAAGATGTTGGAGAACCCAAGATCTAACTGGAGAAACATTGCCAAACCAACTACACCACTCTACAGACGAAAGACGTTGTAGAACCCAAGATCTACTAACTGGAGAAACATTGCAAACCAGAGGTCCGCATCCAAACCAACTACCCCTACACTACAGTATCAGTCTCATGATGGTTTCCTTAAGATTGAAGATATCACATGGCGAGCCCAATGGGGGGCCTCCAGTTTGACAGTTCCACAGTGTCTGCTGAGACATTTCTTTTGAGGTACCTATAGAACCAGCGTCAGCGTCTCAATATTTCTAATTTTAAAGAATGTAGTTGGTTGTTTGTAGTTTTTTCTTTGTGGGAATTGTGCTGGTGTTGTTGTCAGTTGTGATTCCTTTTTTTGGTGTCTTTGTAGGTATGTGGGTGAAAATTCTGGTTGTAGTTATGGAAAAAACAAAAGGAAGAAAACAAAGGCAAATTAACTTAAAATCCTTAAAAGTCTGTAAGAAAAAAATTCTTTAGAGCTAAAACCCCTTGATCTAACCCTCACATATCTAACCCCCACAACAGGATCAAGGAGCATACATCCAATGTCCAAACAACAACACAGAGCGACCTACTTTGGATACAAATGCGGTAAGATATCTTCCGAAATTACCAAAGATGGATATAAGTAAACAGCACAGGCCTGGTCGTTTTGTTTACGAACCGGCTCCATGCAAACAAGGCTCAACAAAATATCTTCCCGCTTCGCCATGATTGTTTCATCTGAAGTAAAAAACTGGAGCTTCATCCAAGTCGTCTGCAATTGCACATCGGCATCAAATTTGCTGGAGCCACTGGTGGTGTAGTCTTCGAATGGCCTCTTCACCAAAATGTGCGATGCAAGAGCTTCCAAGCAGCACATACCCTTCCCAAGCATCTTGCTTGTAAAGGAGTTGTCTTTGTGCAGGACCTGGGCAAATTGAATGCAGTCCAGAAGCAGTGGCACGTGAGACCTCGCCCAGTTCAACTTGGCCTGCTCAGACTCCAACTTCAAAGTTGAGGTAATCACTGAGAAGATCTTCTCCAGAGCACCATGAGCAATCACACCCTTTTTGATTGCAAACTCAGGCACTGGCATAGCTTTTCTTCTACTCCTGGTGCTTTTTTTCTGCTATGTTTGTTCTCTGGTGCTACTGCTTTCTTTTGAGCAAAAATGACAAGTGTCTCCTTTTTCACTTTTCACCTCATTGAATTTCTTGCAGCCCAGGGGGCCGCAGACAAGTCACCCTTTCTGCAAAAAAAAAATCCCAATCTGTTTCTTTGAACAATTTTGCAGCCCAATGGGCCGCATGTAGAAAAGGACAACCTCATATGAGCTTTTGCAATTGTGCACCCCAAAGAGCCGCAGAGTTTGACCATTGATAACAAACAAAACAGCCAACACAAAAGCGCTCAACATTTGTATCCCTTTGCTCTGCTCAGACAGGCCAGTAATGCTTCTTCTTCCAACAGGAATCTGTACATCCTTTTCTATACCTGCAGGTACTGCAGCCTTCAGGCATCAACTTCATGCGCTCTTTCTGAGTGATGTTCCCTCTCCAATAGATTCCCTTTTTGTCATTTTGTTCCGACTTTTTAGGATCTTTCTTCTGCACAGAGCTCGCTTTGGACAAAGATGGGGCAGCACCTGGCCTCTTCATTGCTGGCCTCTTTTGGACGGCAGCTGCAGGCCACCTCATCTTCTTATCTTCTTCACGCCTCTCCAAAGCCTGAGAAACTTGAGCTAATGCATCAGCAGCTTCATGGTTGGCGTTTGAAGCACCACTTTGGATTTCCAGCTGATCCTTAGTGCCCCTTTGGTGAGCATCCTTGTCTTCTGGACATTCTTGATGCGCAGGCACCAAAGGGTTGATATGGGTGGTTGGTGTAACACCTTGCTTTTCTTCAACCAAGGCACTTGTTTGGACATCTCTTTTCTCCACCATTTGAACTGCTGCGCTCCAGGTGCCTGAACAGAGCTTGATGCCTCAGGGTTTTCAGACACGGGTGCAGGCGAAGCCAGCTGGCCCATTTGCTGGGTTGACGTGTGCCTTGAGCCTCCTTCCTGATCACACATCTTGAATCCAGGAGGAAGTTGTTCACTATTAAACATGGCTGGACTGGACAGTTCATTCCAGCAAACATGTTTGCAAAAGCAGCAGCAGCTTGCTGGAGGTTCTGCTGCTGGTTGAAAGCCATCGCCAAACTTGAAGAAGAGCTTGATGCATAGCCTGCGTGCCTATGAGTTTTGCGCAAACGCAAAACCGAAACCATATGGTGAAGATGCTCAAGGTCTACCCTTGGTAGTGTAAATCTTCCGGATTTTCTGGCAAAATCATCAGCAAAGATGTGTTTTCACCAGGGTGTGCCTTCTTTCGCAAAGACTCCAAGTGGGAGACTATCTCATTTTTCATTTGCTGGTGATATTGGAAGAAGGCCGGGAACTTCTCAACTTCTAACCCCTCATACTCTTTCAAACTCACTAGGATGCTGAGATATCCCATTGTCACCTCAGATGGGTATCGAAGGCCTACCTCGTACATGTGCTTGACAATCTCTCGCATCGCATGGGTTCTTGGGACTGATGGGTTCAGGATCATGTGATTGGCAATGCGGCTGATATCATGCAGGCTCTGAGGAGGAAGTTTCTGGATCATCTGAGCCAACTCATCTTCCAAAACTGGATTGCGGCCAACTCTCACAGCAAAATCCTTCAAAGCTGTGATGTGGCGAGCAACTCTTCCACCGTCATGGGCCACAGCGCTAAGGTAGATGCAAAATGCGACCTACTTTGCAGACTTGTGACGTGTGTGCGCATTGAGTTTTCAACTGTGCGTTTTTTTATGAAAACTTTATTTCAAAATTGAGCATATACACCGTATCCCCGTGGTTGCTACATTGTGACTTTGATAAACCCCAAGAGCCGCCAGCAGCCCAAAGAGCCGCATAGTTTGTCAGAATTGAACCAAGCAGCCCAAAGTGCCGCTTTTCCAAAGGATTTTGCCTTGCTATGTCGCCATATTCACGACAGTGTTTTCAGGCGTCTGTGAAATGGAAAGAGTTGAAATAGTTACAAAAGAGTTACAAAATAGTTACAAAATAGTTACAAAAGTTATAAAAAAGTTTTTAAAAAGTTAGAAAAGTTTTCAAAAAGTTACAAACTTAACATAAAGTTACAAAAGTTTTGAAAAAGATATATTCCACCTAACTTTTGCCAAAAAGTTACAAAGTTAATCTCCATTAGCAGAGGTTATAAGCAGGTCATAAGCAGGTTGTAAGATCTAAGTAAAAGAAACCCGTCTTCACAGTATGTTTGGTGACAAGGGGGAGCTCTTTTACTTCGTAGAAGGAAACATCTAAGTCGTTGGAGCAAGAAATGCATCTCCAAAACAACGAGTTGCTAGGGAGGCTGCAGGGAAACAGTCTTGGTTTCCAAAGGCCAGCAACAGGGAGTAATGTTCGCATGGCCAGATAAAACTAGTGTTTTGATCTTTCCCGAATGTTTGCAATGTTTACAAAAGAATCAAGATGGGTTTGAAATTCGGAGTTTGTTTGTTATATGTTTTCCCCTTGGTGATGGCGCAGACTACGGTTGAACCACGATGATAACCCTGGTTGATTGATCCGTGCAGATTATACGACCCTCTAGAAAGGCAATATAATCATTTGTTTGAAGCAACCACTTCTGCGGAATGACAGGAATGGGATAAGATGTTTATTTGTGTGTTCTATTCATTCATACACGATGGGGGCACCCAAATTTTTGTAAATGGATTTATTATAGTTACACTCGCTTGCATTTGGTTCAAGCAGGATTTGCTGAGAGTACAAATAATTATTTACCTTACATAGCATTGTGTAACTCCTTTTGCGGTATCTCAAAAATTGGCTTCCAATCAAGGATGGCCGGGATGGTCTGTGAAAGGCACTATCTAAGTAACCCCTTCGGGTGAGGTGGTTTTGTATGGTTGTCTTTCCCCGTTTTTGGAATGTTTCCCAAAAACCCTCGGGGAAAATTAAGTGAACAGGTGACTGGCTACCAAGTATCACCGTGATGCACACAAGTGATATGTGCTTGTTCCGTATTGTAATTCATTAATCAAAGGAAGTTTAGATGAGAAACTTCTGATACGAACGCCATCCGAATAGTTGAGTAATAGGTTAGTCAAGTAAAAGATCGTCAAGTTTCAGCTTCATCAAGTAATATATAGATGCGTCAATTAAAAAATTAGCCAAGTAATAGATTCATCAAGCACTATTTTCGTCAAGTAATAGATTCGGCAAATATACAATAGATTTGTCAAGTAATAGATTCATCAAGTAATGGATTCGCCAAGCGTTAGATTCGTCAAGTCATAGATTCATCAAGTAATAGATTCGTGAAGTCATAGATTCGGCAAGTAATAGATTTGTCAAGTAATACATTGGGCAAGTAATAGATTTGGCAATTTCAAGATTCGTCAAAAAGGCTTGCCCCTGCTAAATGGGGTTCCAGAACCCATCTGAGGGTTCAGCCCATATCATATAAAATTATCATGTATTACATGATCACTTCCTACTAATGTCCTTACAGTAAGGACATGGGTAGGAAGTGATCATTACACTAACACATGAAAAAGCCTGAGTGTGATGGATGACAGCCTCATCAGATCACACGGACAGAGTGACACATGAGAATCTCATCAGATGATGAGATGGATGGCAAGTTGGATGGCGCCATCAGTAGATTCAGATCACAGTCAAACGCAGTGACACATGAGAATATGGCACCATCAGTAGAGCACACGGACACAGTGACACATGAGCAGAATTTCCTCAGATGATGAGATGGATGGCACCATCACTAGATCACAGTGATTATGAAACTCCACTGTCCTTATGATGTTCAACATTGAACTGGGGGATTTCCATGCGCGCTGCGTCCAGTTGTTTTTTGATACAGTTATATTACGAAAGCCCAAAATGGCAAAGTACAGAAGTCTTGAGATCATCATTTCTAAAGCACTTGTGAAGTTGGCTTCATCATCACATGTTCAGCGGATGTGCCCGCTCAGTAAAAATCAATGTCATAATGTTTTCTCTGTGGCCATAATGGCTATGTGCCGGGATGAGCTCTGTTTTGCCACCATTGGTGGCTGTAGTTTCCATTCCATGTTGCTCCCAACGCTTGATGATTCTTTGGATTCTTTCACTAATATGCTGGCTAGAAACCCCGTGACAGTTGATAGCCTAGAAACTATCAAGGAACTTGGTCGGTGGGTGCTGGAGACTTTGAGTCCCAGTGTCAACCAGTACGACCAGCATGCTTGGGAAGTCACGGTTGTTGCTGCAGCTCGAGCAGGTGTGGCAAAAAGCTCTGTTTGCACAACCTCCAGCCTTCGTGACATTACCCTTTCAACTATTGTGGTGAGCCAGTGCCGGGGGATGGATATTCAGTTCTTCCAAGATGATCCTGTCATGAAAACTTTGAAAGCACACGAACTGGACACTTCACATTCTTTGCTGATGAATATCCTTCAATTGATGCCATTGAATCGTCATCGGATCACACGTGCAACTTAGAGACTATCAAGTATGACATCGAGACCTTACATCTGGATTTGACCGGTTTGCCCCTTTTGCCTTAAACTTTAGGGTCAAGTCATTTGCAGTAATTCTGGTGCTCTGTGGAAAGCTATTCAATTCCTGTTGCTGCAGGAATTTTTGTTGAACTTTAAAGGCGAATCAGCCAATGTTTGAATGAGATTGGCGTCGGTGGGACAAACAATGTGGTATTGGTAGGTGTTGGTGGGACAAACCGTGTAGTTTGAGAATATTTTTGCCCAGACGGATTCCAATGGTTTTTGGATTTGCAAAAGATCAGTCATTGAATATAATATTATGTTACGTTATTGTTGGTTTGATTTTTCCATGCAGCAAATTTCATGTCAGTGGTGTTGTGGTTTCCATTGATGTTGGTTCTCGCCGTCCTGCAGCTGTTTTGATGTTGCCCATCCAAGCTCCTGTTCGTTCTCGCTCGCGCTCTCGATCGCGCCCGCGCTCTTGATCGCGCTCGCGCCCGCGCTCGCGCTCCCCTTCTTGGCATAGCATTGCGCAGACTGCACGGGATACTATCTCAATATCTTCAGCTTTGCCTTCAGAAAGGATGTCACCAGAGCCTGACCCTGAGCCATTGCGAATTGTTTTTACGGGTGACCGTAGGAAATGGAAGAATCGTGTGGTGCAAAAATTGCGTCACTGCGAAAAGTTTCAGCTTATGCTGATTCAATGGAGTTTGTGGCTTAAATCTCACAAGGATATGTACCCACAATTCTGCACTTGTTGCCATGGGCAACAGCGTTGAAGCTTGGAAGCGCACAGAACCTTTGCGCCATGAAATTAGATTGGGACGTGTTTCTTGCAGTTGGGTGGTGAAAAACATTGAATATTCCAGCATAGGGCATGTTTTTTAAACAAATATTTCATATCAGCGGATACGGTCCGCTCAGCAGGCTCAGCATTGTGCACATTTTTAGTCTGAAAATGTCTGATTTTTTTTTCATCCATTGGAATCAGAAAACATCAGCTATCATATCAGAGTTACATGCACATCAGAGATTTGCTCATACTTCCATTGCAAATCATCGTAGTGTCAGCAACCTGCCAAAGTTTCTGTTAGTAAGTTGCAGCCATTTTCAGCAGATCCAGCAGATTCAATCGGTTTTTTCTTAGAACATAACATCAATACTTAACCATAAATCTTGGCCATCTATCTTCATTTTTCAAGTGTATTTCCAAAATGACCGAGCCATCTTCATGGCGGCAGACAAAGCCACCTGTGCCTGTGTTTGAAGAGAAGGTGACGCAGCCAGTGGTTCCCCTTGTGGAGCAACTACACAGTGTTCTTCAAGGAGGAGCTGGTTCTTCTGATGTGCCTCCAGTGAATCACCATGCTGATACCACCTCTTCGCCGTCTTCAAGTTTTGAGCAGACTCGAGAATCACAGGAAGAGAAAGCTGAAGAAAATGAGAGCCAGTTTGTTTTTGCCGATGGAACTCCAGCTCCTGCATCACCTGTCACGATGCCAGGCTCTGCCACTCAAGCGCCTTCCTCACCAACTCAGGAGCGCCTTGATGAAGTTGAAGCTGATGCTGATGTAGCACCTACTCCGAAGAGTAAGTCGAAGCGAGCCATGGAATTGGAAGCCAAAGGTTTCAAGCGAAACAGAGGTGGAAAGGACCATCGCTATTTTACTTACTGGTCCAGACCAAGATGGTAACTGGTAGTGCGTTTTCTATGTGTCAGTCTCTGTGAAAGAAAAAAGTTGCCCAGATGTTGATTCCAACAGTGGCTTTGTGTTTGAAATTTGTTCAGATGGAATGGCTAGAAGCACTCAATCTGAAAGATTCTTGCATTGAGTTCCTGATAGTTTTTTGAGACAAATGTTTCATGTTTCTTGGTTTGTTTGTTTGTTTGTTTGTTTGTTTGCTTGTTGCTTGTTATTGTGGTTGTGGTTGTGGTTGTTTTTGTTGTTGTGGTTGTTGCTGTTGCTGTTGCTATGTAATTGCTGTTGCTGTTGCTGTTGCTGTTGTTGCTGTTGCCGCTGTTGTTGTTGTTGTTGTTGTTGTTGTTGTTGTTGCTGTTGTTGTTGTTGCTGCTGTTGTTGTTGTTGTTGTTGTTGTTGTTGTTTCGGTTTTTGATGATGTTCACTTGGTCCAGCGGATTCGGTCCGCTCTGTTTGTTCAGCAGTCAGTGTTTTTCTTTAACTTGTTCAGCAGTTTAGATTGAAAAGGGTGCAGAGCAACTAAGAAGTTCATAAATTGCTGGTATTAGGGTCACTGCCAGGTGTTTCAGGTCAGAGCAAAAAACCTATCCATGTTATGTGGGGTAGGAGGGTTTCAGCAATGTTTTTTTCATCACACTGTCAAGCCCAGCAAGTGCCTTGAGTTGGTTCATGTGGCATGCTTTTGTAGCCTCAGTGTTTGAGTGGATCAACCTTTTTGTTCCCTTTGTGTCGAGACTTCAACTTCATCAAAATTGCAATGGCGCCCAAGAGTCATCGCAAGCCAGCCGCTGCCGTGGTGAAAAGCGCTGCAATGAAAGTGATGAAGACCACGAAGGCCAGGATTGTCGGAGTGCGCCCCAAGCTCACCATGAAGAAGACGTTGAAGGATGGCAAGTCTATGAAGGCCAAAGCCGGAGTGCACCCCAAGCTGACCATGAAGAAAGAGGATGACATCGTCACCGTGAAATCAGGAACTCCCATGCAGTACAAGAACTATGCCAGGGTTGCTCACAATGTGCTGTCTGCTGAGGGATGGATCAAGGCACCGCCAGTAGCATCTCAGCGGCTTTGTGATGCACTGCGTGTGGCTGTGAAAAGTGGCTATGACAAAGAACAGGAGGTCACGCTGACCTTCCAGCCCATGGTCAGCTGCAAGTATGAAGTTGCGCGAATGCCTGTGTCAGCCCCTGACCGCCGTGCTGGCATGATTTTGAAGCGTATCTTGGAAGCAAGCATTTTCAGCGCTGTACTTAAACTTGAGTGCTGAAGTTCAATGATTTTTGTTGTCCACTTCATCTTGACTTTTTCTTTGCTCCTGAGTCTCTTCTCAAGAGCCAGTACAAGAGTTGATGCAACCTTCAAAGAGAGTTGGACCCACACTAAGGCAAGAAATATGATGATGAGTGCATTGCTGCCATGCCCATCCAGGTGCCGGAGTACAATATGATTCTGACTCTTGGGAAGGGTGAGAATGTCTTGGTGGAGGTATGGCCAGTGAACTCCACGTCTCAGAATGATATGGTATTGAGGAAGACAGTGCCTACAACCAAGATTTTCCTGCCAGTGTTGCGAGAGGCTATCCTCACAGTGAAGCAGAACACTTTTTTGACCGAGGCAAGCTGCTGTATTTGAAGTTGCTCTTGTTTGAGCTTTGTTGTTTCTTCAGGGGCAGCTGTTGCTTTAGGATTATTGCTTTATGAATTTATGAACTCTTTTGTTTTATTGGGACAGCTGTTGCTTTAGCATGTGCAGGTGGAGAAGAAGTTGATCAAGGTCTTTGTCAGCCAGATGGAGGTGAAGAAAGTCCATCCATATACTTTGGTGTGGGATGTCATGACCAGGAGCAAGAAGGATTTGACAAATGCTCTTCAAAAAGGCCTTTTGATCGAACACATGAAGTGACGTTTTGGCCGATGACTGATCGAACCCTGTCACATGAAGTGACGTTTTGGCCGATGACCGATGGTGATTTGAATCGGTGAGGAGTGACAAAGAGTTATTGCCGCAGGTGCTGATGATGCTGAAAATTCAACCTTACTCTCAGTAGAAGCATGAAAAGTCATTGTCAGATCATACTTGTCTAGTGGATTCGGTCATGAGCAATAAAGTGTTGAAAGATTAGTCCTGTAGTTTGAAAGGTTGTATCTAGCAAGTTCATATTGAATTTGCTGAAGCCAGGATCACTGCTAGACTGGCTGACAACAAAGACCTTGAGAAAGAAAAAACATCAGCAATAGTTAATGGTAACAACGGAGAGTGAGAACAGGACAACAGTCACATCAATGACAACAGTACTACATCTTCGATTACTGCAAGTTCAACAACAACATCATCAGCTATAAAGGCTCCAAAGCAAATAAGAGCAGCGCAAACATTCCAAGTTTTTTCTCTTACTGGCCATGAATGTATGGATGATATTTCTCCCTTCCGTGATCAAGATGATTTATCTGATGAGAGCCAGCCGCATCAGGGCCAGGCATTGTTTGAAGACATTGTTGCTTTAAGTGATGAAGAAGCAGTGGTCCCTCCTGAGCCTGTTGAGGCAGTGGTGCCTCATGAGGGGCGGAGGAAGCGTCAGAAAACTGCAGAATCTCGAGACTTGGAGATTGCATCAGAGCGGCTGAATTTGGTAGTGAGGAGTAACTGCAAATGCAAAAACCCGGACTGCCGGGTTCCATTCAGAGAGCCCCACGAGTTTGAGAAGCTGTTGAAACTGCGCATGAAGTTGCAAGGAATGGAGAAACAGGTGATGGATCAAGAGGCCTGGGTCTTCAAAAAAGTAAAAGGACTTGAATGGGTTCCTGTAGTCTGGTATTTATCTTGAGCCACATATAATTTTTCAGGGTTCAAGGATTAGACTTTTTGGTATGTGCAA
>OMLO01000383.1_pt1 | contig 28050 bp, 12 predicted proteins | sample 1674811 | NCBI WGS metagenome assembly OMLO01 (sample SAMN06265003, study PRJEB25207) | coral metagenome | isolation source: Coral host | place: Mexico:La Bocana,Puerto Morelos, Mexico | collected 2008-11-13
TAAGTCATTATCTCACTGTAGTAGAAGTTTAAAAAAAATCTATCGAGTAGAAAATTTTCGCGCGAACGTCCTTAAATGCTGCGAGACGTCTCTTCGATATAGGATTCCATATCAAAAATACCTGACTAACAAGGTTTGGAGAGGATAAGGTTAAATTTTATAAGATGTTCAAAATCAGTGCTAGGCAAGAAATGGTGAACGATTTTCCAGCGACCACGTAAATGGACATAACAGCATTCAACAAACGAACCACTATATAGTTGAAATGAAGGGTATAGATTAGACGTGTAAATGAATAGCAAGTCGAGTGAGCAACTGGTCTGCAACCAGACAGGGCTGGTGAAAATACCTCGCTACACTGTATCAGTCATTATAGCCTTCCGATATTCTGGCTTTCCATGGAAACTTACATTTCTAACAAATCTTCTCCCTTTAAGTATTTTGTGACCGTCACAATTTGCTTCTCCGCGCACCGGTCATTTAATAATTTGTGGTGAAATTCTGATATAATACACTTTTTCGACTAAAGCGCAAAAAGATAGGTGGTTGTAAAATTGACGTTGTAGGGATGGTGATAAGATCTCAGGTAAATATCCCAGTTTAATTCAGAGCGCGGTATTTAAAATCCCTAAACCCTTCGCAGTGATCTTTAATTTGGTCAAGTCGATATAATACTTCCATGAGTGTATTTACTTTGTTTCCATATTGTATAGTAGCGATAACAAATTATTTTTTCACCGTAAACCAATGTATACAAGTCCTTTTAACTAAGGAACTTAACTGTGTTCATCTTTACTGCATTGTTTTTGGGCGTTGCGCTCATCTCATTACGACATAAACGTGTAATCGATGTGTTTTTGCCGCGCTACCGTGTTAATACTGTTTGAATGTCAATGTAATACAGTTACAGAAATTACAAGATGAAAATGTACTTGCTTTTGATAACTTAGCACCTCAGGCCACGCAAGCCAAAGCGAAACCAAAAAGCCTTAAAAGTATTCGCAACTTCATTAATCATCTAGCCATTACGGTCTTTCAGAAGAAAACTTGCTAATAGCGCAAAAAGGCGTTAAAGTAAAACTTAAAAAAAGCGCATTCGTATTTTATACAGCGCACGCCTTAATTTCAAACAGACTACTTACACCGCGGTACAATTCTCTACAGTTTTACTTTTTGTATATATACAATATAAATACCTAATGGACTACAAACGGCTGCAATTCTTGGTTGTCTCTCTAATTTTAGAGTTCGTTTTTAAGTTAAAAAAGCATACACATCTATACAACGGCCTTATTAAGGAACAACCAGCTAAAATATTGTAAGTGTTTTTCGTAGTTTTTTTAGTGGCCTTGCTTCGTCTTTTGATAATTTGAAATATTTGTTATTAACAATAGCGTCCTTCGAGTTAAACTCTGGAGACAGTTTTCGCTCAGTCGTAACTCTCTCGCTTGTCAAAGCGGCCTAAGTATTCCTCTAATGATACGACGGAACGAATTCAAACGCGGACATCGAAGAAGCGTGCGACTTAGCTTTCATCCTAAGAGCTTCAAGCGCCATCTTTGGTTGTTCGGTATGGCTTGAGAACGCAGCACTTTGACAAGGCCAAAGTGCGCCATTGTGCATCGGTATCTGTGATGAGGACATGTAGCTGGAGTTTGTAGCGTTAAGAGAAGTTAGAATCCCTGGATACGTGTGATGATGAGCACTCACAGGAACTGCGCCCGACAATCCGAGGAAGTAGTTAGGCGGTCCACACGGAATGCCTGGTCGGGGAGCTATAGGCAGGTGCGGTCCAAGTTTATCGCTTTGATAGCGAACTTTCTTTGTCAAACTCTGCGTTGGATTTTGTCTCTTTCGCCATTTAGCTCGCCTATTTTGGAACCAAACCTAAGAAGAAATAACATATTTGAATTAAGGATCGACCTCTTCTCTACACTACTTTTCTTAAAAGAAACAACTTAATTTTAATGGTTTTCAACAAAAGGTACACACTAAAACGGCTTCAAAAAATCTATTTGACAGCGTGCGCATAATTCCAAAATTAAAACCTCTGGAGTCTCACAGAATAGTCAGTTCAAGGATAAATCGCATCGGAGGTCGATTTGAGGAAGCCTTTCCGTGGATAGAGTTATAAATGGCTGAAGACAAATAAACTTGAGCGTTGCCATTAATTTTGTGTATCTCAATATCGGAACTTGTATGTGTTTATAATAATGGTCGAATAAGTTACAAAGGGAAGAGCAACAGGAAGTTTTTACAACGGTGAAAAACCTAGTTTAAATTGAGATATTGTAATAAACTAAATGTTTTTCGTTATCATTAATTTGCCACTGCTGTTGCGTGTGTCATATAAATTTGTTTAAATTTTCCACTGAGGATTAAAAGCTCAGAGACAGACTCCCTCGTCGGTTTACTGATGTGGCTTCGCAAATAGCAATTCCAGACACAAATTTACCTTCGGTTATATTGTGGAGTGGTTGAAAACCACAACATAGAGTTTTTGACGAAAATTTGTACTACGTGTTTCAGCCCCAGTACTGTGTATGGCTTTTATCAAAATAAATTACTTCGATCTACTCCCAACGTTTATAGAGTGCTTTTTAATACAACAGTTTTTAGACGTGCCAGCGAAAAACATAGTTCAAAGAAAACGGAAAAATAGCGAAACGAAAAGACCTCATCGATGTAAAGCTCAGCGCATCGAAACCTGAATTCGTTAGCTGCGTTTCACTTTTTTATAGCACCGCTTATCGAAAACACCAGTGAAACTTTATACCTTGAATTCATTCGTGCTGTTCCCTTATTGGCAATATCTACATACTTTTAAAGGTGGAAAAAAGGAAATTCAATTATGCCCAAATTCACTAAGCTTGAAGGTATATCGTCGATCACACAATTTTCACTAGTAATATAATATTGCTCAGCGTCCTAATACAATTATGACCCCACTATTACACACGGCTATCGCTAACGACCACACCCGATTATTTTATATATTACTTTTTTGGAACATCACGATTTTTAAGGATCGGATTTAAGATCTCTTCCTGAACTCGACATTAAGAAAACAGAAACTTAAGCATATTTAAAATCTTCGAATTTTACGTTTAAAGTGCGAGAAAACAAGGTTTTATTTTGTATTACCTGAATTCGCGCCTCACTGATGTTGATCTTGGCTGCGAGTTCTTCCCTCAGAGCGATATCCGGGTAGTGCTTTTTATCGAAAACTTTCTCCAGTTCCTGTAGCTGTTGTTTTGTGAATGTGGTGCGGTTTCGACGTTGTTTTCTTCTAACTGTGGCAGAGCTCTCGCCATCTATGTGTCCTTGACCCTCTGGAGGCGGTGGCAGATCAGCCGATGCAGACTGATAGCTCCTGTAGACCAGTGAAGGAACTGTTGAAACAATTTGGCAGAAGTGTTATGCCCAGTTAGAGTTTAAAGATTTTCTAACCTTAAATTAATATTAGTTTCAAGAAGAGCACAGACAAATTGTTCTTACACTTAGAAGATGAGGTTGCCAAGGACTCTATCCCTAGAACATCACTGACTACATACTGGCTGTGTGGCTTCCCTAGGCCAAGAGACTGTTCCATGGTTCGATCAGGGATTGCTTGATCCTTAGATGCGTGTGTGAAGATTGGGCTCTGTGCAGAAATGATCCTTCCAACTCGCTCTATTTGAACTTATTAGCTGCCCGAGCTGATTAGGGCCTCGGCGCTAATTGTTTTTAGCCGAGCAGCTGCAGAGAATTTACCCTCCTAGCCACAGCGCTCGAGAAAATTGAAAATTAATATAAGCCCTGTTTGAATGCATACAATGGTAAATTTCATTACTAATGCCAAAACTAGGTCCCGCGCACCTGCCACACGCGTGGCAAAGAAATCCCCTTCGAGGTTATTTGTACTTATCTAACATAAAGCCTACCAATATCAATGCTAATGTTCTTTGAATAATAAGACAATTTTACTAATGATAAAACGACCGGTTATAAGATATCTTAACAGTGTTTTGCGCACTTCCTGTAAAACAGGCCGCCTCTCTACTTCCTCTGTACCTTGAACAAGTACTTGTAACATTTTTCGAGCGCCGGAAATAATGATAATAGAAGGAATGTGAGCGACTTTCGGTAGCTTAAAAGCCTGCTTCTTGTCTCATAACTGTGTGGGCTTCAGCATTTTAATTAATCAGTATGAATATTGTTTAGCACCGTGCGCTCAATTTGATTTGGTTTTTAGCTATAGCCCACAGCTAAATTGGGATGGTTCGGTAAACATGATCAATAAACATGGACCGTCATGAATCACAACAATTTTAGCTTTCCCGCTAATGGACATTGTAATTTGCGAAATTAAAAAGAGCATCATTTCATTTATTAAAATGGTCCCCACTTTGTCCTTGAGATCATTAAAACCGTTAATAGATATGAGCTGCGAAAAATGAAATTGCATGGCAGTTCATTTTCAAATATCGTCCGCCGTAATGATAAAATTTAAATAAAGATCTCAATAGTGATATTTATGTCTCGGCGCCAAAAAATTTAAGTCTGTTAAAAGATAAAAACATTGGGCAAAAAATACCATTAAAAATTGCTAATATCATTGAAAATGAAAACCCGACCCATTTTCGGAATAAGACAAGCAAATCAAATATTAAAAAAGTTCATGAAGCTGAATTTTTGAAGGTTTCAGGTGTCCCCCGTATAACTCTATAACTATACCTCCCCAGTGTGAACGTGAGATCATAGTAAGAGTGTTAAGGAGACTTCTGAGAAGAACGTCCGCCGAGCTTGACAAGCAGATGTTTGGTTGGACTCTATTTTTTATGTTGAATTACTTTCTAGTACGTTCAGAAGAGGAGGGTCTTTCTTTGTTACTTATCAGGCAGTGGGTTAGGATAATGAATTTTCGAAAAGATGTTCGTGTATGAGTTCGTGTAACGATTATGAACTATTTTCTCTTTTCTGTGTTCCACATTCATGCGGCGATTGCTCTCACGTAATAAAACACTAGCATTAGGTCGTATGAAAAATTGATTAACTTCAGTTTAAACTTTACGTTCAAAATTAAAATATTTACCTTGCTATAAATATCGAATCTGTTAAAAAATTATTGGAAAGCCATATTCGAATTAAACTTGTACAAGCTTTGTTTTTTTGTCAGTGGTTTAGGCAGAGATAGTTATAGCTGGATCTTAAAAAATTCATCGGTACACAAAGCTTTGTGTAAAAAGGTGGAGTTTTGCATAACTTTCTCCTGCTTCAAGCCACCCGGCCTAGCTGAGGTCATATCAAAATTACCCTGAAACAATGCTAAACCAATTCGAAGCCAATCAGAGACACTAAGATAAATAATTTACAGGTTGGTGTAGCTCATTGTTGAAAACAGAGGGCATTCATCTTGTGATCAATGCACCCGGCCAATGGTCCATGGAGACGAACCAGTGAATGCTAACAACTTACGGACATGATTGGTAAAAATGTTAACGTTGTTTAGTTTGAACGCAATAGTCTTTGCTATGACCGAACTCTATTGTTCAGACTAATATCTTATCGAAATGATATTGTCGTTCTTTGAATGGACGCTAGCTATGTTGCTTGGTTTATTTCCGTTTGCGCGCTCGTGCTTCCAAGGTGAACGTTCAACGTAGGCTGGCCTTATCTCGCGCTATCAAAAGGAAGATTTGTTTTAATGCAGTTTCCCGGTTTTTATTTAAGGAAGAAAGCAGTAGCGTTTACTGTCCACTTTTTATGTCCACAGCAAGCTTCTAGCGATTTAAAACAAAAATTGTACTTTTAAGTTCTATTTTGCTGCGAAAAAGCCCTGTTAATGCCCTCCGAGAGCAACTTTGATGTTACGAAAAAAACTGAAATACAACTTGAATTTTTTTTCTCAACAGCTGATATCAGTCTTAACTGTTTAACCGACGCAAGTTTAGAAACATTCAACGACACTTTTGTTTACGGAGGAAAAATAAAAGATGTTGAAAGGCATATCCACCCTCGACACTTGTTTTTTAACCATCTCAATACCTGTTTTTAAAACCGTCCATAAAGAGAAGTGCCCACAGCGGACATACAGATTTTACAAAAAACAAAGCGATTTAATTGAGGCGCATAGTGACATTACATTGCTGATTAATAGTGTGCGATTCTCAGTAAATTACAAAATATTTGTATAAAACAATTGTACGTTTGCCTGCTTTGTCACTGAATATGGCGATATTTCGCGGGGTAAGGTTGTAAAGTACAGAATTAAAGGAGAAATTTTTTAAATGCACTTTTGGATTTAGTAATACAGATTTCCAGCGGATTTCTTAATTATCGATCGCTTTTGTCCGCGCAATGTTGTAGTTTTTTGTTAGCGATAAACGCAGCATTTTTTTTATTTAAGTCACTGTAAGATGTCTTGGACAAAAGCTTTTGTTGCTTTATTCAGCAAGGGATCCAGCAGAGACTAATAAAAACAGGATTCTTCTAACGAAAACCTAGTCATAGTCAATTTATTTAAAACAGAATCTATTTTAATGAAATGAAAACCCGTGCAGTGAACGATTTTGAAAATTTTGCTTGCAAATGGAAATGTTGGTTTTCTACCCATCTTTGTTTTTAGATCAGTTGATTAGTGAAGCCTTTGCAGGCGGACTAGAAGAGTCTGGGCTACGGTGCAGATAAGTTCAAAAAGTCTTTCTAAAAGTCCTGCAATTTCCTGACCAGTCTATGAAGTCTGCGGAATTGAATTCGAAACAGAGTGAAGGATTGCCTCGGGTTCTGAAAGTACTTAACACCCACGCTTACGTGTGTTAACGGTCAGGTGCCTAGCCGAGTATGGATGGCAAATGATAAGATCTTCGATTTCTTTTTCAGATTAGTGACTTGTCCATAAAACGCCATCATTCTTTGTTATACATCGACTTGTCTTGTTATAATGTTACGTTAAATGGATGGTGTACAGATTGCCTCAATGACATCTTCATGAATGCGTTATGAGAATCGCAATACAAGAAAAAACTACAACACCCGACATTTTGGAAAGGCTACCTTTTCTCAGAACGCATGAGACATTTTGGTGTCACACCGTAAGATAGTTGCGTCAATTAAATTGATTTGAAAATTGAATCGTTACAACTCATTTGAATTTAACTGTCTAAAAATTTTTATGCGAGAAACCGGCGTTGTAATGCCTACGATAAAGCTTTTTTCTCGCATGCGACGTGTTGCACCGAAAATTTAAATACATTTGTACCAAGACACTTTTCAGTGACTAAGGGGATATGACGACGGAAAGTTGTAGGCAAAGATGAAAAAACAATTCAGCTGAATTCCCTATAACGATGCACGTTAAATGAAGTTAATTAGGGTAAGCATAAAAGAAATTATTTATGATTATAGTATTTCTATTGAAAACCATTTAGATAAACGGCTTTTATTAAGTAAATTATGTTATCCTCTGGACAGTTCTATTAGAATACCAACTTAACAAAAGTGGCCCCAAAAAGTTTCATTTCCCTGTTAGTTAAGATTTATCATTTACAACAATTTTGAAACTACTTGCCTCTTTAATTGCTCCTGATAACATCTTAAAAACGTACACCGTGAAAGACAAGACGGGTTATCAAGAAATGTCAACAAAAAGCCAAAAATACATACATTTGAAAGCCGAACACGCACCTTTTCTTTCAATTACCAACCCTATTCATCACTGTCCTTGTTTATTAAGTAGTTAACTTGTAAAACAAAGCGAAAAAGAAAAAAAAAGCGATTGCTGTAAGCCAGCGACGGTAACCTGTGTCGTCCGATAGATACAAGAATCTGGTCGATTTTGCGTAACCAAAATAAAGCGGTTTTGTTAAAATGTCTTGTTTCTCAAAGATCGTTCTAACCACCTGAGTCTAAGCAGAAAAATATTTAACATGTTTAACCTGTAACTTCGGGTCATTTAAAAAAAAAATCACTAGAAAGTAAATAGTTAGTTAATAATTTTCCGCAATATCAGTGCACATTTTAGGTCATTATCTAGACTTAGTTTACTTGTGGTAACACGGAACACAAATTTCACGGAATTGAAATGAGAAATCGTTAATGATCAGTTTACCAAATTTAATAACAAAGCCGCTTTGCCTTCATTTGAGGGAAGTCAGCTATATTTCGCCGGTGGCTGATATCAAAATTATTTTTCAGTTGCCGCAAAGTTTTAACGCTCAGCAAACTAAATGACTTTTCGAGGTCACTAGTATGAGAATACGTTCATCTTGACATATTTTGTCAAAATATAACTTTTTAGTTTAGTGGTACAGACTTAAACGTGGTTTCATAATTACAGATAGCATATTAGTCAAAATAAATAAGTGACCTTGAGTTTGGTTAGGAAGTTAGCAATCCGGCAGCCCAGTGTTGCCTTCAAAACTGTACGTGATTCTGAAGAATGGGAGAACCTTGAACTTTTTGTGTACAATCGGAGCTATCAATAAGGGATGACATTTGAAGCGGGATTTCAATATATTTGGAAAATTAATTGAATTCTTTGATTGCTGATTTCGATCTATTAAATAAAAAACTGAGGTTTAAAGAAATAAATGTCAGCCTGTTATGACTCAATTAGTTTATTACCGATTGGAAACATTAGCACATTCGTTAGACCTTTAGGCTACTTGTAAGTTTTGGTGACAACTTAATTTAGCGAATCAAGCGATTTTGTCATCACTAGCTAGTTTAAATGGTAGCAAGATTTAAAATCGCTCAAGCGTTTTGGCTGCGATCCGCTCTACGTACACTGGATTAATCTTGAAACACATGAAAGAGTTTGAATTAAAGGACGCTAAATCTTGGAAACCCAAATCGCTAAAGTTAACTGCCCGGCTGAGAATACTAACCTTAAAGAACTCCATAAACGATGAAACATTATAGTGAGAACATTGTTTTCCAAAATTGTTACCTTGTTGCACGAGAAACGAAGATCAAAAATAAATGTTTCGCAAAACTCTTTTTTTTTTAATAGGAATAAAATTTGCGCCCTCAACTAAACGTGTGCGCAAACAGCGAAACATAGCTTAGAAACAGAATTTCCGCAACAATGTTCGTCGTTTGCGGGGACATTTAGGTATAATTCTCTCTGCTACCTGCATGTGCGTGATATTAAAAAAGCTATCACGAGCCGCCATGATGAAAGCACGTGCAGCTCTGTGTAATTCTATCAAGGTATGGTCACTTACTGAGAGCAATAGTGACAAGCACTACTAGGTAGACACGCCATTTGACAGGGCTAAGTGCATCTATGAAGTTTCTAACTTTCATTCAAATATTGGACAGCAGAAACTTTCAAATAACATGTGTCTTTTATTCCGAACTCTGACGTACCCTCTTGATATTTGACGGCTGTCCCGCCCGGCTGAGGTGTAGTGACAATCCCTGCTAAATGGAACGCCTTTGTAAACCGTTTACCACCTTTCCTTATAATACTGCAATGTAAAAACTCTGTCAAAGAACATGTGCATCGATTGTTTACTCGCTGTTTAAGCTTGAAGGCGAAGCTTAACATGAAGAAGGGTTTTTATTCTGTATTTGATAAGCTTAAAAAAAGAATGCCTTTTAGAAGGCAAGCTTGCTGTCGTCATGCATTGGAAATGTTCACTGTGCTCTTTGTACGTCAACCGTTTATCTTCAGTCAAAATAGGTGGCTCTCTGTAGATAAACTGTACTTCGCTTTGCTGCTGTTAGTCTGTAGATTTCTATGGTTAAAAACGAAAACAAACTTTCGATTTGTGGAAGGTGTTATGTAAACTTTTTCTTTAACAGTTGCACCTGGCATTTAAAAATCAGCCCGCAATATAGTCTTAGAATTGATAATTTTAAGGAGATAATTTCGTCGTGAATAGACCAAAATTGTCTGCTAAGCAATTACCTTGTTTAAGACATTTAAGGATACGAATAATGACGAATTGAACATAAAACTTTCATTTCTGAATTGAAACGCACTACATGAATTCTCCACCAAACGCAAGGCTTTTACATATCCCATGCACCAATTAGCTCAAGAATTTCATCAAGTACTGCTGAATAGGTTTCATTTGAATGGTCACACAAACGAACACTTGGATTTCGTCCTCTGACAGTGTTAAGATAAAAAATACCGCTCTCACATCACAACAAACTGCTCCACATGGAAGTAGTGTTGCTCGATATTTCATTAAGATAGTCACGTGCTCGGGAAGCAGCTTAACAGACGGTACAGAGGGTGAAAGTTCTACTCAATAGCTTGGATATCAATGGTTACACACTAGTGTTTCATCCACAGACCAAAAAGTTAGAATTTACTTATACAGCATGATAATCATCACCACATGAAATTACTGCTCAATAGTTTTGACATGAACGGTCGCACACGAGGGTTTCGTCGCCCCGACATATAGTTTGGAATAACCACATGCACGTCTTAATGAATAGCACTGCACGAATGTTCTAATAACGCACACTAGAGTTCGTTTTATGGAGCACACTGGGGTCTCATCCTTGGCGTAATCACAAGTGGCTATGAGCCGTTGAAATTGGAAAATAGATCGCCTATAAACAAAGACAATTCCGAGGGAACTGCACCGAGTTTTGGAAAGGGGAAAAGACAGCTTAAACTCACTAGCATTGTGAAGAAATTAATAGCGCAGAACACAACGGTAACAGAATACGGAAACTTCATCATAAAGTCATCCAGTTGAGATGTTAATTACCACCAGCGGGAAAGCCATCTTGTGTCCTGTCGGGGGGGGGGGGGGGTAAATTCCTTCTACCTCCGCCATCTTTGATTGAGGTATTAGGGCTATTTTCTTATTTGTCCGATCAAATTCTATTGGAGTTTTGTAGGTTGGATGCGCGTTTCAAGATTACTAGTCTATGGATTCCCGGCACAATATTTTTTTCTTCCTTATCCTTTCAGAGATCTTGAAACCAAAATAATGTGCAGCTGTGTTAAAATTTGATCAAGTCACGTACACGTACCACTAGACACAAAGTGGCTCGGTTAATAAGCCAAGTCAAGCCCTGTTCGTAGAGTTAACACTCTCCCTAGTTCTCCTATCCGTTTCCCTCCCTAAAAACTTTAGTCAAGTTTTTAACTGATTTGAAATTCATGCAACTCGCCAATTTATTAAGATGTAAATGCGTAGATCTTCTTAACAAGGAATATTTCTGGGGTCAGATATTGAGTACTTTCAGTTTGTCAGAAAGGCGAAGAACACATGAGGAATTGTCAACTAAAAAATAGTCCCTTCAGTGGCGAGGAAATCGTATCACCTCAACAACTTCAACTTCTCTTAACTATGACGTCAGGGTGTAAGAGACTGCGAAAGCCTTGTACGTTCGTGAGCGGATTCATAAAAGGCCACGAGAAGTTAAAATAAAGCGAGGGAAGGAGAAGCGAAGAGGTGAATTTCGCTTCACATACCTTCAACTTGAAAAATAGCTTTGGACAAAAGGGTGTAACTGGATTTGTGTACAACTGCGCACACATGGTAAGAAAGGTTAAGTCTGCGTACCGGTTTCTGAAGCATTAGGCGACTAGGAATATTTTACCCCCAGCAGCAAATTTGCTGGTACCCATTTATACACCTGGGTGGAGAGAGGCACTGGACACAACGCAATGTCCCCGGCCAGGTCTCGAACCCGGACCGCTTGATCCGGAGCCGAGCGCACTAACATGGGGCCACCGCGCCTCTCACAATGTGAAGAGCTAAATTTCTTAAGCTAAATACACTATGGGAGATGGCACTAGTGAGAGACACTACTAAATGAATTCTTGGTCAGTTTCGATGCCAGTATTTTTAAAACGGGGCGTATTGCTGGAAACTCGCCAATTAATTCAGTCTAGAAACTTTTAATTAAAATCGCTCTTTAATTTACTTTCAGTCTTTATAGATACAGCCAATATTTACAAGCATTTTGAAAACTAAATGTGTACAATACCTTTCCGTTCACAACATTAACACATTATTTGCTTTCCTTTCCGTGCTCTAGTCGACCTAAAACACATTTAACAATTTATCTACGACGCTTAAGAAACAATGATTAAACGACCTACCTGGCGAAGAGGGCTCGCACAAGTCGAGAAGATAAAGTCTTATTTATATCGTGGTTAAATAATTGTCACCATTAAACTTTGACTAAAAATATGCACTCATTACGTATTCGTAATTAACTAAGACACTGAACGAACGATGGTCAGAGGAATTTAAACGTGCTGTGCTTGAATATAGCGTTATTCACTAATTAAATCGAATTATTTACAGTGGTAAGGACCTGTCACAATACCAGACCTAACGAACAACCACCGTTTAAGAAAACACCAAAAAAAAGTGAAAGAACGGAGATCTAGTGAATAAACGACTGAAAAAAACTGACTTCAATTTGAAGAGTACAAATTTTTTGGCATAAACGAAACTTCTTTAAACTGGATAATGTGGACACACATAACCGTATCATTCCCATACCATTCTCCTTAAAACATTCATTCAATGTCAACTGACAGACACCCAGTGGAGTACAATTCAGGGAGTAATCGTGCGAGTGATTTCGAAATCGGGCGACCGCGAAGCGCGAGGCCCATTTCGAAATTACAAGCACGATTACTCCCTAACTTGTACGACACGAGGTCCAATTACATATCAATCGTATCATAACAAATTTCGAAATTTAAAAACGTCTTTGGAGAACCCTTTCCATAAGTTTAAAAACTGTAGGAAACATTAAGAAGGAATCCATAAAAAAGCGCGTATTTGACGTGCGAAGCACGCGGGTATCCAATTACAAAACGATCAACTTGTTGGACACAACACGTCATTATGCGCCAATTACGTGACGCGCGGAGAACCTATCACGATCGAGAATTTTGTTTTACATACGATTAACACAATAATCACTGATGTACCACAAAACACTCAACACTAGCTTAACAAAGGGGAATTACGGTTAAAAATACTTTCTCTACGTATTTTATACTTGAAAGTCAGATACGTGTCCATGTGTGTCTGAAGTCCTCTTCTCTACAAAGCTCCAGATGTTTCGGCACTTGTAGAATGTTCAGCGTTTTCAGAAAGCCATTGTAGAAGGGTTCTTAATTTATTTGTCCTGTTTGTTGGATCAGGGCCAAGTCCTAGTACATTCCCCACATTTAACTTTTCTTGAAAATACTCTAGGAGCTTACAATCTACGATGTATTCGTCAGTCTGTAGCCGAGCAACAGCCTCTCGACGGAACTCGTCTAGTTGTTGCGTGAGGGTGCGCCCCGAATCCAAGTGAGCTATAATGGTCTCTAACCCGAGGTCCACCTCAGCGTGCGCCCAGTCGTTGAGAATTTCATCTGGGGTCATCTCCATGTACCTTACTAAGGGGATGATGTAGGGTAGGCACACCCCGGGAAAAGGGCTAGGCGCCCCCGAGCTTAAGAGCCCAGCTAATGGCTTGAGAGTGCTGTGGTAAAGTATAGCTGTGGAGCAACTCTGGTGATGGAGACATGACCAGGTGTGGTGAAGCCGTGTTACCTAACGAGAGAAAGAGACCATATTCCAGTCGCGTGCACACAGAAACGCACAAACATGTTATCTACGCATAAGGTGGGGGGGGGGGGGGGGGGGGGGGACACAGGCAAGGTATGACAAACTACGCCGCGTTCCATTTCTATTTTTAACCTTACGCGGAAAGTAATTTCTGTGGTGTCTTATAGACGATTTCCAAACAATAATTTTCTAAACTTGGAAAGTTCTGGTAGCCACCTTTTTAACCAAAATATCAGAGGAATCCAAAGCGTGTATAGAAACAATTTATATTGAATGAACTTTCTTTTGTTAATTTAAAGATTTTTTTCTTCGAGGCATGCTTCGATTCCAACAAGTTCAATCACGATCACTAGCGGGCATATGTACTTCAGCTTACTGTTACACAACGAATAAAAGAGTAACAAGAACTACCAAAAACCAAACACCATGATTGAGAATTACCTGTGGTAAGGCCAGTCCTTCCATGATTGCCATGAAGGAAACGAGATTCCCAAGTTTATCGCTTAGTACATCAGCAAGTTCAATCAGCTTACTGAGCACTTTACCCCTGGTGCCAAGGTCACCCGCTGACACTACTAAGGTCGCCACCCAGTGTGTCACGTTAGCAAATCTACAAAGGAAAAATCGCTCATTAAGTTGTCGTGGACGGGATGCCCAATACAAATACCTCTAACGCTTTTTATAGTTTCACGCTCTTGCACTAGTATAGCCCGGAAACGCAGAAATATTTTTGGCTGTCGCTTGTCTCTGGCGAAAATAAGTCTTTTCTCCGCGCGTGAAAAAAGAGCCAAAAAGCCGATGCTCTTGCGGGCTAGTCCTAGCAGTAAGTCAGACAACTTGTAGTGAATTGACAAAATCGGCAATAGTGTAAATGTAGAACATCTATAATGTAGAAGTCTTGGACATTTGTTCTTACTGACTACTGTAACCAAAAAAACTTGAATAGTCCATTGATTAATTTGATTCTAATAATCACTTACGGTAAGAGCCGCAGACATTAGGATGAGTGAGAATTTGGCAATTTTGGGGCTTCGAGTGTCCAGTTTCGAAGGAAAGCGATAAAAAAAAAATAACCGTTTCTAGAAAAAGCTTAACCAAAATAAAATGACGACTAACCTAGCCAGTAGCTGGGCCCTTTTGTCCCTTCCTTGGGGGAGGGTAAGAATCTCCAGCCCTTTTGCTCCTCCAGTACCATCCTCTATGGTCCAAGATTGGCGATGCGGTTCCTCTCCCCACTGAAATACGAGATCTACACGAGTCATATGCCTAGCAAGGCTAAGGCAGTCGCTCTCCAAGAACGGCAAAAGCAGTTTTTCGCGTATTTTCTTCATCACATTTAAAAATATTCCTTTTTTGTCCATGGGTCCGCGCTTGGACTTGTCTTCTTTATCGTTAGGACTCTGAGTCTTATCACTGATGTCGGGGGTTGAGTTTGAGGACAGCACCTGCTCTGATGAAGAACTTAAACTTGTTGGCACGTCGTATATCTCTTGGTTTGCAAGGGAGCCAAATTCAGATCCTGACGAGGAGGGGCTGTTGTTTGACCTCGACGGAGGAGTATCGTAGCAGGCGTCCGACTCTGCGTTGTTCCCATCAGACGACATCGCGCCAGAGGTTGCATGTCTCACCAGGAGCTCAGCACCTGAATGCCTTTTCTCTGGGAGAGCGTTAAAACGTGGTTCCGAGCGGCCACCTGAAGGCAGCCCCGTGAAGGCTCTCAATGCAGGCGCACTGGATCTTGTCTTCAGTTGAGGACGGAGCTTGTTCACTTTGTCAGACACTGTTGGATCCGAGTTACGAAACGATTCCATTCTCCTTGGCTTAGCTGGAGGTTTGTCGTAAACATTTTCGTCGCTTCCCTTGGGTCTGTCATACAAACCATCACTGCTTCCTCTTGGCTGGTCATAAAGAAGATTCTCCTGGCTCTCTGTGTTGTTATCAGACAGGCTAGCCAGGCTAAATTGCTTTGACGGTTTGTCATAAAATTCTCCAGAGTTTTCCACAGTTGATGGCGTATCGTAGAAATCTCCATTACAACAATCTTCAACAGGTTTGTCGTAACAGGTATCAATACTCTCGCCCTCGCTTTGTTTAACACAGTTTCCCTCTCTGTTCCCTTCATCAAATGACAGCGATGCATTTTCATTTTCACTTGGTTTGTCATAATTGGTGCCCGAATTGTCCTTCTTGTTTGGGTCATCGTAAAAATGATCGTGGTTTTCAAAAACGTCTTTTTCATTCTCCTTTTCGTTTACTCCTAGTGGCGTTTCATAGAACCTTTCTGAAATATTTTCCTCTTTAGTGGACTTTGCAAGGAACGCTTCTGGAATTTTCTCACGTTGTTTCGAATGAACTGTCCACGGTAAATTTTCAGGAGATAAAGAAAGATCAGGTTTATCCAAGGACCCGACCGTAAAATGTCGACTTTTATTTCCATTATGATTTATCTCAAGATGCAGTCCCGGGTCACTGTTCTTACGTCCCATCTTGTCGATGTTCTTTTGTCGCAAAGGCCCAGTTCCTGGAGGTTTCGGTGGGCAAAGGTTGGAAGGGCCAGTATTGTAGACATATCTGTTTTGATGATTTGAACTAAGACTTTTCAAATCGTCAGCAGATAACAGAGTTGCGTCTCTGCTGACGGCGTGGGTGATAACAGCCGAAGTGTTTGGCGATAACGGTTTCCTTTGGGAGATATGATAGTTGATTAATTCAGCTATGGAATCAAAACTGTTCTCTGAATCTTCCAGTCTATACTTAATTCTCGTTCCTTTCGACGAATTGACCTTGCATAGAGGTATGTGAAGAGGCGACCTTTTGTGTCGCACCACAATGAAGCAGCTGCCAGGCTTGGCTGGGTCTTCACGCACTAAAAAGTTCCCGTCACGACGCAGGTAACGTTCCGCAAAGTCTGCGGTTATTTTACCATGATACCAGGTTTGCCTTTCTAACGGCAAGGAGTTCAATGAATCCGCATCTCCTTTTCCACGCTTTTTTTTTCTTTTCAATAAGTCTGCCAATCTGAAAGTGAAAACAATCATGCCGTTTCAGAAACAGAGGTTGATGAGTGGGGTGTCACACAACGAAACACAAAAGCGTGGTGAACAGATAATATCTCGAACTTTTGGGATTAAAGCTTTACGTTTATATGGCTTTGTCCTCCAGTAAAATAAACAAGACCTTTGGTCTGTGGTTTACAAGTCATAACAAAGGGGCCCTCCGCAAGCCGCCTCATACAACATCAGGGTGGGCGGGAATATTTCTTAAGTGTTCTGTTTATTCCACAAAGGATGACAACTGAGAAAGTCAAGAATGGAAGACAAAGAAATGTTTCAAACAAAGTACAGTTTACATATTTCACCGAAAAGTTAAGTTACCTCGCAGCGCTTTTTTTTAAGAATCAATCGCATTTCCACGTCTGCTAAACGTATCTATTACAAGTTATTGCTTAGTCTGGCAATAACTAAACAAGACCTCTGGGTCTGCGTTGAACAAGTTATAGTGGTGGGGTCTCCAAAACAACGTCAAACAACAATGATAACACTATTTGGAGCTGAACATACAAATTAGATCGCCAGCTGTGAGTAGCAGAACACGCGCGAGAATAGAGCAAGGGCGAGAGGTGCCTTTTTCCAGTTCCTGTTTTGCTCTACTCGCACAGCGATCTACGAAGCAAAAGACACAACACTGTACAACACTCTAATAGGTCTGATTGCTAACCTTCTGAAGGGGAGGGGGGACCTTGATTTCGATTCCTGTGCAATGTTTTTCTCGATCTTCACCCTGGCTGGTAGAGGTAGAGTCTTGCTTCGGCTTCTGAAAGTACTCCGTGACGAAGACGACATGGTTTGTGCGCTGCTTGCTTTCGTTCTAATTTGTCAACCGTCTCTCAAGGAACTGAAAACAAATTTAAACAGAAAGAACATTCAACTTAAGGTTTAATTCGTCTTTATAATTCGTGCTATAAGACCATAAGCTATGCCATAAATCGCCGTGAGTAATCCTTTGTGTACGACACTGCCAAAAATATCAGACCTCTGTAACACGGCCAATCAACATCACTAACTGCGCTTTCAAACGGTGAAATGGAAAGCAAAACAAACCACAAGATACTCTTGTCTTCTAGAATCACCTAAGGCATCTATTTTTCGCTCAATCCCTCCTTCCCTTCTGTTTTGTTTATAACTCTCTAGTGTGATTGTAGTGAACAAAAAATGATAATCTCCATGGTTTCTTTCATCCAATCATCGCGTGCACTTGTTAAGTGCAAACCGGCAGGAAACTGCACTTTCTACAACAAATCACTAAAGTTTTATGCAGTAATAAAACTCCCCGTGCATCATGACAAACACATGTGATGATAATATATAGATCATAGACTTACATCAGGAGAATATTGACATTTTATACTCTACTTTGTATTTTGTTACGACTGGTAATGCCTCGCAATTTCAATACCGAACACTCAAAGTACTAAAGCAGCTTAATGTTAAATCTTGCCAATCTCCTGTGATATTTTTGCCATCAAATCTTTATGAAGAAAAGCCCCGACAAGACGGCTTTGTTGTCAACGGGAGTTTTTAAATCTTTGCACTAACTTCCCCCCACCCCCCCCCCCGAAAAATTGCAGCGGCGTTGCATTCAACCAAAATCACTACCTGTCTTGAACAGTTACAGTTCTTAAATTACACAAATGTCAAACGTACGTCTGCGATATATAATACTTTTCTTTCTGTCCAAAACTTTAGTCCGCTTAGTAAAATAGAACGAAAATTTGTGTGGACAGCTTGCTTCGGTTGAAAATATTTCGCAAAACATTTATGACATAAATTACGTAAAATTACGCGACAGTAAAAATTGACCTTGAATTAGCACTGATTTCATGAAAACGAATACAGTCATCGCCGGTGGTTTCTCAATACGATATTCTCTGACGTATGTATATATTCTGGTCAGTTCGTCAGTTTTTCCGCTATACAAACAATCTACAAGCCCAGGCCGGAATATAAAGATATATTTATATTAAGATATAAAGCGACCATGTCTCCTAAATGAGTCTCAATTACCCAAAATAAAACAAATAAAAAATACCTGTTTGAAATCACGATAGTACAGGATGCGTGAGGTAGAGCTGTGCTGACTAGCAGAAAATAATTGATCACCCACACATTTTATATGAAAAAGCTGGGAGCAAAAGCATTTCACACCCTTCCGAGTACTCTTCTACAGTCATGGATCACCAGTCGCGCGAAAAGCGAACGTGACACAAGACTTTTTCCTTGTAATTCAGTCATCATTAATCCCTTCATAAGAAAGGAAGGTAACACTTCAAATTACAAAGGTCGGATACCAACCAGAGTAAAAACCTATTTTTTACTCAGTTTAAGCCTCCTCACAATCTTAAAGATTTTCATGCTCATTCAGCTGTTTCGATTCCGGCAATAGCGGCTCTCTTTTAAATCTCATGATTCTGAAAATCTCTTATTTTCGCTAATGAGCCGGCGCTTGTATGAAGCACTCGGAAGTTTGAACTCCACAGATATTTGAAGAACTCGCCCTGGGGTTATACTGATAAACTTATTCAAACATTCCTGTCTAGACAACGTTTACAAAATCATAAAACTCTACATTTGAATATTTTAGAACTCTCTTTACTGCTACCGGAAGTGACGTACTTGAGCGGTTTTTCAGTTCTTTTGACTTGGTAGTAAGCAGTAATGGGGAAAAGCATTGACATATTTGGTTATTAACAAGGTCTGACGGCTACTACTCGGTCGTATACTTATTAAAGAATTCTGCAACTGTAAAAAAGCCAAGGATTCTGCCCTGCCCTTGTATCCTATTACTGGCTATTAGTCCTTATCGCACAAAGAATTTCAACAGAATCAAAACCAGTCATTCAACTAATCATACATCATCGTCAGCGAACACACGACCTTGGTTTTGTGCTACACAACGTAGTTTTTGACCCGAATCGGCAATGATTTATACGACTTAAATCTGACTATTATTGATATTCTACAAGCAATTTGCATCTAAATTCGGCTAATGAACACGCTAGTGCTAATTCAACATTATTTATAACCTGAGGTTAATAGCCTTAGCAAGTCGAAGCTTTCCTGTCTTTCCCGAACTCAAACACAAATCAGGTTTATAAAATATCTTCCAAGGTACAATTATGAGTTATTTAACCACTAAATGACGTACATTAGTTAATACCTTGAAAACAATGATTGCATACAGAATACGAAATGAAATCAATTAAAACAAAGCATATGGCAGCCTAAGTACACAATCAAAGGAGAGAGAACCCTGCTCATAACGGCTTCTGTGTAAACATATGAAGTATTTCAAACGATAGTAATCAAACCTATGCTCCCCAATTTGACGTTTTAAAAAGCGAATATAATTTTTTCTTCGTCAAAACACGAGACGCCATTTAGTAAAACTTGGCAATAACTCTTTGTTGCTTAGATTTCACACGGGAGATTACAAAACGTTCGCTGTACCGCTGTGGTTCACATTAAACTTCCATGGACGAGCATATGTTCACGAAATCTGCGTTCTTTACGAATTCGAATTGTTGACAGATGATATGGAACATTCTGAAGCGATTAAACGAAGACTACAATGTGTATATGAACACAAGAAACGATCATACAGTTCTGATCGACAACTCGTGAATTTCAACTCACCGCAGTGTCACGACAACACGAACAAAATTTGAACTTCAAACCTTGCAAGAAATGCCATAACCTTTTCCATCTCGAACATACAGAAAGGCTGTAGAACAGTTCTTACCTTGAATATCCGACATAATCATTCCTTTGCTAGCCGTAATACTAGCAACTAGGATTAAATGCAACGCACGATTGATCACATACGAAGGCTCTACTCGGTTAATTATAGAACAATAGTGATTGGTGCAATTCAAGTCGGTTTCGTCACTCGTCACTGATTGGTGAAATACAATACCGCTTTGTCAGCGTTATGTCTGCCCACACGGCTATGAGGTGCCGAAAGTTCTAGAGGCCAGGCGGTCGTCATCCCGGTAGCAAATTCGTATTACCTGCGAGGAGACATTTCCAGAGGACGTAAAAGTTTCAAATTACTTTCCGAGTTTCAACTTCTCGAATTCACCTGTATCAACCGTGAGCGTGTCGTTGAATCAAAACAATGCTCACAGACTGTTACTGCCTTAGGCTGTAATTTGAACTCTAAAAGTGGTTATCAAAATTTTAATACTACAACTAAACTCGTTTTCCGGTATTTTTTTGTTCGGTTTATCCTACGTTAGCAGAGTGCGTACGTTCCCTTTACATCTGTGAAAATGATAATGCGTGGACATTCAATGACGGGTGATACATATCCAGAAATGCTGAGTGGTTGGGTCACTGCTTAAAGACCAAGACTCTTTCATCTAATAACCTTATTGTTGCACAGGGGGTCTTGCATATAGAAGCCGGTGCAAATGAGCTACAGGATATTTCATTGTGGCCATTTTACGCTGTTGGGCTGGTTCCTTGCAGTACAATGGTGAACAGCCCAATCAAGAGCTTTCTCAGGGTAGGTTAGTATACTGCAGCGCCGCGTTGTTCAAAGCCCGATTTAGCTAATACCAGGATTAGCGAGAATTTTAATTTGACTTTTGTAGCTTTGCGGCTCGGCTTTTTGTTTGTATTGTTTAGTCCTTTGTTTTGAGATTGAATAATATTAAATTACACAAAACATAAGCAGTGAAAAACATTTTATACAAGTTTTATACTTCAGTTAACTTTAATCCTGGGTTAGCGTAAAAGCGGCTCTCGAACAACCAGGCCTGTTGTGGATTCCTTGGCATTCCCTACGGACCTACGCGTAACTCACATCCCTCAATGGCTTGTGGTTTACAAACATGGATTAGTTGTCTCCAAAGCATCGCCTGAAAGGATGGACTGGCTTGTTAGTGCGGAAGACCTCGGACTATTTGTGGTTTTTTTATCAAGTGCTTGCCAGAGAACTAAACAAACAAAGCAAATAAACCAAACCAGGAACGGCTCCTGACAAAAGTCAGGTGAACACACCTGCAATGATGGATGGGACTCGTCATTGAGCTTCCTGGTTCAACATGTTTTCAGTGTGAATGACAAAAATAGATCTTGCCCGCCAAACATCCGACATGGCGGATAAAAAATCGTTTTAATCGAAGCAATATAGGAAAAGAGGGCGAGGTGGCTAAGAGGATGTGTGGTAAACTGTGGTCTAGACGCACCTCCACCGCAACATTCAAACTCGTTTCCATGGCCTTTCCTCTTTAGACTGGATTAACTTCGATACTCCTCAATTGTTTTTATTGTTTTAAAACATTTTTTCTTTCGGGTACAACAACGTGTCCTTTCTTATTCAGCTTGCACTGAAATCTAGCACTACGTTATATGTAGAATGAATGGAATCACTACGAAAGTTCTGACACTGCAACTTGACTCTTTCATTTCCTTTGGAACATTTGGAATGCAATGAATTGTTGTAGAGCAATGTAATATGTGTACGTGAGAGTGGGCTTGCCTCAAAAGATAGGATCGATCGCGAACTTAGGAAATAGTTAACACTGTGTAGCGCCTCATTGTGCGAGACTGATGATATTAACCTGTTAGTAACATTGAATTCGCTAAGAAGCTAGACGCTCAGTTGAAGCTAAGCCCGGAAGGTTAACGATTAACTCCTATTTCTGTAGAAAAGTTAAGTTTTTTCGCTGAAAAAGATTGTGTTTTCTGATTTGCCCCGTAATATTTGCTTACAATCAGTGGTTTCAAAAGGTCAATTGCCTTCTTTTGAAACCAAAGCGTGTTTTGCCATTGTTGTTGAAGACTCCAGCTGTTGTAGAAAAAGCGTTAAAACAAACAATGATAAGTCTTCTCTTTCGTTCATGTTTTGTTTTAAGCCAGTTCCCATTATCCAGGTGGTGTTTTTTTTTTGATACCCTCTGAGCGCGAATATATTTGTATTACGCACCGCGAATTCCCCACCTACAGCCCTCCCTTCCCTTTTCCGGTAGCACTCTGCCCCAGTCTGGCCGAGTGAGGTATTCGCTAGATCAAACGGCACCGTGTAAACGTGCTGTTTCTTTCTATTGTTTTCTATTGTATTTCTATAGCAACATTGGGGATAGAGGAAGTGGCTATTGTAGCCGGAGGTAGCCGTTATTGGGACGTAGGGGTATAACACTACCCCATTTATTTTTTTCGGGGTGCACCATGAATGTTGCGCCGCATGTGCAGAATGCAGTTTTGGTCAGTCGTTGATTAGGCGGCCATTGTCAAGAGGTTCAATTACTTTGGTGGTAGGGACGAGATTACATTGCTGTTGCAGTTTTTGTTGTTGTAGAGGCATATTTTTTAAATAAGGGCGAATGCATGGAGTGTCCGCCTGGACCAGAATAAGTGGCCTTTCTAGAGAGATGGCCGTTAGTGAAGGTTGGAATGCCTGAGGGGGTCTCCTTATGAAATTGATGGGCAACTCCATCTACTGTTTCTGCAGACTGAAACTGTGTAATCGTCGAGCTACAATCTCCCTCGTTCCCTGGCAGGCACAGTACGACTAAGGCAGTGCTTCTTCCTCGCGAACCACACTTACCCTTCCTGGCAATACCCATGGATAAACGAAATTTAATTTCAGCTGTGTGCAAATTAAAGAAATGGTCGATAAAAACACACATTACATACTTCCTGGGTAAATTTTTATTACTTTTGCAATTAGATAGTCATCTTCGGACCATTACGCCTAGCTAAGACTATATTCTATGGTGTATTTCTATTCTCGCAGTGAAATGAGCCGCGGCTCTTCGTTCTTTCTGGCAAGCCTTCTTTTAAAAAAAATTCTCCTTCTTTTTCGGTAAAACATATTTACCAAACAAAATCAAACGCAAGAACATAAACTACAAAATTAATTGCTTTAACATAACTTCACTTTTACTTAGGTTATCTGGTTACAAAACTGATATTTTTCCACTGTATTTTCATATTGACGCATACATGGTAATAACCCACGCAAGTAAGTTTCACCAGTACGGAAAATAGCCTCGAATTTTGTGGTATTTTTTTTTCAAAACATGCTAAATAACCTAGCTGGGGATTCAGGCCATACCAAACAATTCTCTAGAGGTAAGTCTATGAATAGCAAACTAAGTGGTGGCCTTAAATGTCCTCTTCGACCCTGTGACGCCTGGGTCAGGGTCATTCGGGACTAACATTGAACGTAACCATTAAACACAATGCCGTTACTAGATTACTACACACAATAAATTTAACAATATATTTAAAATACTCATTGGTGACACGGAAATAAAATATTCTTGTTAATTGTAGCGGAAGTCAAAGTCGTTTTCGAGGATCGTTATGAAAGATAGGTTGGATTTCCGCCGATCTCTCGGGTCCGGTTTATGTTCCTCTTTGGAGCGAGCGGCTGGTAATCGAGCCCATACGAAACAAGAAAATTAACATAATGAGTGTCATCATTCGACAAAAGTCTGCGAAGAGATAGGCTCCTCAAGAAACTCTCCAACAAATCCTTTAATTGAACAGCACAAAGTACTGTCTATTAAATCTAATTCAATCGTCGCGCTATCGCCGTGTTCAGCTCGGTTGTACTAGATTCGAACAAAGCGCGACTGCAGTCTTACAGCTGTAGCGAGACTTCGATACATAATTACTTCAAGCGTCGCGCTACAGTAGTATCGAAATATACGGTAAAATTCAACTCAGTTAATTCCAAACACTCGGTTATTCTATCAACTTAACTGAGTCGTACTTTTATCTTACTTCTAGGCCATGCATATCAACTGAGTTCGGCCCAAGTGTACCTTGACATTCGTGTACCTTGTCATTCCTTGACATTCGAGTAGCTCGACTGAGCTTGTCTTGCTACCCGACTCCACCCGACGTTGATGCAAAAAATTGTAAAATAAAAATTAATTATTTCGGTCGGACCAGGCAGTAGCGCGACGGTTGAACCGAGCGTAATATAGTAACAGGAGTATAGCCTCCTTCAATTTGGGCTGCCTTCTGAACATTCCTCGATTGGGCAGCATAGTTCTTTTAAATTTGACATTCGTGATTTAGGGGTCCCTACATTATCAATTCAATATAAGCTGAAGGTACATAGCCCTCGTCGTCGTCCTTTAACACTTTCGTCCAGCCACTGTTATCATAATCTTGCTCCAGGACTACAAGCTCATCTCCTTCATTCACCGACAGTTCACCTTCATTGGTTGCTAGGAAAAGAACAGTCATACATGTCCAGTTTAAACGGAAATATACACAATTTTTCACATTGTTCATTTTCTTGGCCAAGTAGTAATGATCAAATTTTAACGTTGCCCTGCGCAGGGATCTACCATGTGTTAGCTCTGGCGAGGAGAAATTGGAAATTCCACGAATTCCCAGTCACCAGGTCGTTACACACTGTCCTTAAACAAAACAAAAAGAAAAAACAGAAAAAAAGAAAGAAGTGTATTACCTTGGAAATCATAAATTACTTTACATAGCATTTCTTCTTCTTCAAACTCCTCGTCATCAGGTTCCTCAGTAGGTGGTACTAACAAGGCGGGCGGAGGAGCAGGTGGTGGTGGGACTGAGCCTGCAGCTGGGGCAGGAGCAGCAGCAGGAGCCGCATCAGGAAAGTCTCCAGTCGGTGCTGGGGGTGGTTGGACCTTGCCTGCCTTTGAGTACACTTCAGGAGCTGGTGGGGCGTCCCTGTTCTCCAACGCTGCTAGATAACACTGTGAAGGCACGCGAAAAGAAGTGAGAATAATATCCTGTTACTAAGAGCATTAATTGACAAAACTAGAAGTTACATATTTCGGTAAGAACTATACCAACATCAGAACAGAACATACATACAAGGTAGCTCTTGTTTCGTTTCCTCATTGTTATCAACACCGTATCTAAAAGGAGCCTTGTATGCATATTCTATATAGTTCTTACCGAAATATATAACTTCTACTTTTGCCAATTGTTGTCCGAATTTCGACACAATGAACATTCTCGGATTAGCATTCATTCTGTATGTAAGAAAATTTGTAGTATCTAACCTGATATTTGTGCAGGTCTACGTTAAGAGAATCCAGTTCTTTAGCATTTTCACTCAGCTGTTGCTCAATAGTGTTTGGGTCACCAAGGGAAGGATTCTGTCTGTATACGTCCACCATTTTCTCCATACCTTCTCTGAAATGTGACGCAAAGTAAGAACGTTGTGGATTTTAAATTTTATTAATGTGAATGAAAACATACATAGTTATTATTGCTGTGTATATTTAAACATTTAGCTAGATACACGAACCCACAAGCAAACCTTTTGCCTTAAACAAAATCGTGTTTAAATAAAGGATTCGTGTCGTAAAACAGTTTTGAGCGGTTAAAGGGGGTACCAGTTCACAGAAACTCAGATAGAACACAGATAGGACCTCGACAAAAACAGGAACATAACGGAATTCAATTTCAACAATGACAACTTTAATTGGCTTGGCTTTCAGTCAGCTATGAAAGACATTGGAATTCCATAAAGGAGTAACATTTGCCAACCAAGTTACCTGGAGTTCTTTAGCTGTGCCACTTGTGACTCTAACTGCTGTACTTTCTTTTTAGACGTTCGAATCTTCTGTCCTGGTGTTAATGTTTGATCATTACCGTCTAACCCAACTTCACCATGCTGAAGTAATAACGTGTTAAAGTCAGTTGTGTGAGGTACAACTCATTAGCTTTCATTAAGAATGGTTACATACTAGGCGTATGAAGACATGACTAATCATCGCAGTTATATACACAACTTATGCAGTTGTGGTTTAAAAATTCAGGCTTGAACGGGATTCGAACCCTTGACCTCTGCCATACTGGTGTCCAAACGCGACATTTCCGGCAGTTTTACTGCTCTTCTTCAGGCACCGTACTTCCAGCTCAACATGGCGGACTTTGGCGCTTGGCGTTGTCCTCTGAGTATTTCAGAATGAAGAAGAAGGGCTTGAGCTTTTTAAGGACTTCAGGACTGTACAGCCCCACCTTTACAACTTTTTAAACGCGCGTCAATTTTTTAATGTTCATAACATGCCTTAAATAGCAGAGATTTCATACTTACTTTTTTCCCTTTTTTACTGAAAAATCCACCACCACCTTTCTTCTTCTTGATTTTTTCTACGCTTGCAGGTTGTCTTGTTAATGTTTGTGCTTTACTCCCATACTCCTCAAACTGAATATCACTAGGTGGCTGGTAAGCTGTTTTATACTGTTCACACAGAAGTTTACTGTCCTATAATAGCAAAACGTGAAATAGAGTTCACGTTTTTGAGCACAGGAATAATTTCTCTTTTGTCCTACACATACAAAGGAAAGTATAGCGCGCTTATGTGGCATTTCATTTCATTTTTTACCTATGGCGCTTAAAAATTCGAGTTTCTAGAGACTTAGTGACTTACGATATTTTCAGTTCAAACCCACGATACTTTGTCAAGGTGCCACAACAACTTGATGACACAGATATATGTATGTAGCTATCTTTGGGTTATTGATATTGGCTTTAGATGATCTGTTCTTTTTTTGTGAACTTATGGACCTCAATTATGTCTCAGGTAAAAAAAAAACAAATTGACACGAATATCCAATCTTCATTACCAAAGAAGCTTGGTCAATAAAAGATTTCTCTCTACATCACTTCGCCTGCCTGGCACAATTGCTGCGCACGATTTGTTACATCTCACACGCTTATGGTCATAGCCATAAAATAAACCTACAGCTGTATAGCACTAGCCTTGTTTACAGCCACTAGGACCAAAGACATGCAATGTTCTCTGTACCTTTGTGTGACTTCAGCCTGGACAGCTTTGAAGGAGGCTAGTGTATCACAGGCTTTCAAACGAATCTAACTAATTTTATATTCAAAAATTTTTGCATGTGATCTAGTGTTGAACAAAAGGCAATTGAAGATTATGGCCTTTCCACAATACCTGTGCTCCATTGACGGAATTTCCATTGTCCTTCATGTTATCCAGACATTTCTGTATTATAGGCATTACTTTGGTCTCTATGTTAGCATACTCCACTAGAAGTTCGCCAGTTTTCTCAATCCTCCGTTCATCCATTTTTTGTAGTTCCTGGAAATTTAGGAATTTAAAGTGACAAAAACATTAGCTGGAATGGATGTTACAGAAAAGCCATCATCGTATTGCTTTTATTAAGTTGCTCAATTCTTGTACTACCTTGGTACACAAGTGAAACTCATAACCATTTACAAGCTAATTGTGGCAATAACAAAATGCTCGAATCTGATTGGTTCTTAACAGCCCGTATTTATGCTTAATTTGGCTGGTGCATGTTAGCCAATCGAAATCAAGGAGAATTACTCAAGTGAGCAAGTTGTCCAGGTTCAGGTTCAGGTTTTTATTTTCTATTTTGAATAAATTGTATATTGTATTATTTGACAGCTTTAGAAAGTTGAGCTTTAGGCTGATGCATTAAATATTTCATTTCTCAGTTTCTCGCATTTTGTTATT